>Ga0134091_1000545_pt1 | contig 35020 bp, 38 predicted proteins | sample 2_5taG_FD_94451 | JGI IMG/M metagenome (GOLD analysis project Ga0134091, IMG submission 94451) | Switchgrass degrading microbial communities from high solid loading bioreactors in New Hampshire, USA - 2_5_20_6_A2 metaG | ecosystem: Engineered > Bioreactor > Semi-continuous > Anaerobic >...
CTGTCTCAAATTTCTTTGAGTTAATCTTAGACGTTCAAAAGAATTGCTGGTTTATCTTTACTTAATATTCTGTTCAATTTTCAAAGACCAATTTCAAATTCTCATTTGATTTTCTTTATCGCCTTCAAGCGACTTTTATATATTATCATCTAAAACCAAATTTGTCAACTATCTTTTCTTCTTAATTAATTTTAGTTTTTCTTGTTCCTCGCGGAACGTTTATTATCTTAACATCAAAAGTTTTCTTTATTTCTGATTAGTCAATATGATTTTTGAAATTAAATTTATTTTTCTTTAATATTCTTGTTTTTTCTGCAAAACTCTTATATTGATACACTAGGAACAGTTATTAATTGAAATGATTTGAAAATATAAAGAAAGCCTGCAAATTTACAGACTTCCTAATAATTTAATTTATTTAATTATCTTCTCTTTTTTAATTCTGCTTTTATTGCATCTGCAACAAACTGTACATTAGTTCCAACTATAACTTGAATGTTTTTCTTTCCAGGTCTCATTATACCCTTTGCACCAAGTTTAGTTAAATCACTATCCTTTATTATTTCATTATCCTTAACTCCTAGTCTTAATCTAGTAACACAGTTATCTACAGATACTATATTTTCATATCCACCTAAAGCATTGATATATTTAACTGCTAATTCACTCATATCTCCAGTTATAAACTCATTTTCTTCAAATTCATCATCATCTTCTCTACCTGGAGTTTTCAAATCAAATGCAGTAATTACAAATCTGAATATTACATAGTATATAACTCCAAATACTAATCCAATTGGTATTAACCATAATGGATTTACTGCCATTGGAGCTTGGAAGCTTAAGAACCAGTCAACAAAACCTGCACTGAAATTGAATCCTGCTCTTACTGGTAATAATGTAGTAACAACTGCTGACACTCCTGTTAAAAGAGCATGAACTACATATAATCCTGGTGCTAGGAACATGAAGGCAAATTCTAGTGGTTCTGTAACTCCTGTAAAGAATGAAGATAAAGCAGCAGCTAATAATAGACCAAATACGCCCTTCTTTCTATTATCTTTTGCTGTATGATACATTGCTAATGCTGCTCCTGGTAAACCAAACATCATAACTGGGAAGAAGCCTGTCATATACATTCCTGTTTGACCCTTAACTCCTTCTCCTACTGTTCCCCAGAAGTTTCCTATATCATTAATTCCTGCAACATCAAACCAGAATACTGAGTTTAATGCATGATGTAAACCTGTAGGAATTAATAATCTATTAAAGAATGCATATAAACCTGATCCAATAGCTCCTGTAGAAACAATTGCCTTACCAAAAGATACTAATGCTCCATAAACTACTGGCCATACAAAGAATAATACAAGTGCTGCTAATAGTGATGATAAAGCTGTCATTATAGCAACTGATCTCTTACCGCTAAAGAAACCTAAAGCATCTGGTAATTTAGTGTTTTTAAATTTGTTATAACAAGCTGCACCAATTAAACCAGAAATTATTCCAATAAACTGAGTTTGAATTTTTGAGAATGCTGCAGGTACTTCTGCAACGTCTATTCCCTTAAACATTGCAACTGCACCAGTGCTTAATAAAGTTGTAATTACAAGCCATGAAACTAAACCTGCAAGACCTGCTGTTCCATCATTATCATCTGACATACCTACACCAACACCTATAGCAAATAAAATTGCCATATTATCGATTAAGGCTCCACCAGCTTTTAATAAGAATGCTGAAACGATGCTATTAGCTCCCCAGCCTGTTGGGTCAATCCAGTAACCAATACCCATTAAAATACTTGCAACAGGTAAAGCAGCTACTGGAAGCATTAAAGATTTCCCTAATCTTTGAAGATACTTCATCATAATATAATTCCTCCTTTTTTATTAATACAATTTTTGGCGTAAATTATATATAATTCCATGAATAAACAATAAAAAAAGCCAAAAAGGAATTAGGTGTATTTAATTCCTTCTTGGCTCATGCTCAACCGTATTGATTACACGCCAAAACTGGTATTACTTAATTTACACATTTATAATAGCATTTCTTGATAAGGTTTTCAAGAGATATGAAAGCCAATTTTATAAATTCTCATTAACTTATCTTTAAATTTCTCTAAATATCTATCTATTCTTATATAATTTCAAATTATTTTTTCATCAATTTATTGACAAATCAATGTTTATATATGATAATTTAGTATAGACGTGTTACTGTTTAATCAGGCATGAGTCCAATAAATTAACTTTTTTAGGACTTATGCCTTTTGTTTTTTAAGTTATCACTTCAATTATAGTATTTATTTTATTAAAATATAAATACTATAATTATAGTATTATAAAAAAATTTGTACTAGAAAGGATGTGGATTCCTGAATATATTCAGGATATATTATGTTTGATTTTTTAAAGAAAATTTTTAAATCAGATTCTTCAACAACAAACGAAGTTGTAGCTAATCCTAACGCACTAGTAGCTCCTGTTTCTGGTAAAGCTATTCCTTTATCAGAAGTTCCAGATCCAGTTTTTGCTGAAAAATTAGCTGGTGATGGAATGGCTATAGTAGCAGAAGGAGATACTGTAGTAGCTCCAGCTGATGGTGTACTTACTTTAGTTTTCAAAACTAAACATGCTTTTGCTATGACATTAGACAATGGTCTAGAATTACTTGTTCACATTGGATTAGAAACTGTTTCTCTTGAAGGAGAAGGTTTTGAACAATTAGCAGAACAAGGAACTAGAGTTAAAGCTGGTACACCAATAATGAAAATAGATAGAGAGCTTATTAAGAGCAAGGGATTATCTTTAGCTACTCCAGTTTTAATAACTAATGTTGATGCAGCAAAATCAATAACTCCTGTTGAAAGTGGAGATGTTGTTGCTGGAAAGACAGAAGTAATAAGATTTGAAGTTTAATAAGCAAAAAATCAGCCTAATACGGGCTGATTTTTTTATTTGCTTAATGAGACCTTAAATCTTTCTATATGCATAGCTAAATAGGCTATTTCATCCTCAGAAATATTATCTATTTCTAATATCTTGCAAATTATTTTACCTACTTCTTCTGCTATCTTATAAGATATTCTATATCTTTTCTTAATAACATCTATAAGATCATTTTTTATTGGTGAATTTGTCATAATTCTCTCAATAGTAAATCTTATATGCGTTAAAAATCTTGCATAGTCTAAAGATTTTTTATTTATTTTTACTTTTAATCTCTTCTCCACATGTTGAACTATAGCATTACTTAAATAACTAGATTTGATCGTAGTTGATAATTTACCATTATTTCTTGCAGAATGAATGTGAAGAGTTATAAATCCCTTTTCTCCTTCAGGTATTTCTATTTGCAACTCTTCTTTTATCCTATCAGAAATTTTTTGAGAAAGTTGAAACTCTTGAGGATATAATGTTTGTATCTCAACTAAAAATGGATTTTGTATCTCCTCATTATTTTTCAATCTTTTAATTGCATAATATAAGTGATCAACTAAGCCTACATGAATATTTTCACTAAGTTCTTCTCCTAATTCATCTACGATTTCTGCTATTACCTCTTCTACTATTACTATTAAATCACTATCTACCCTATTTACAATCTCATTAAAGTTTCTTTGATTATCTTCATCTTCAATAATAAATATTTTTTCTATTACAGTTCCCTTTTTTATAATATCTCCGGGCCTTTTTCCAAAGCCTATTCCCCTTTGAAATAATATTTTTTCCTTCTCATCATCTTTTACTAATACAATATTATTATTAAAAGATTTTACCACTTTTGAATCTTTGTTTAAAACAATATCCCTCATAATTCCTTCCTCACATAATATTATTTACCTCTAAATATCTAACTACTACTCTAATATTTTATAAAATGTTAAATGATCTCTCCAAGTACCATTTATAAATAAGTATTTTTCATTTAAACCTATTTCTTTAAAACCACAGCCTAATAATACCCCCTTAGATCTTTCATTATCAACTAATACTGAGGCTTCTATTCTATGTAAATCTAGTTCTTCCTTTGCATATTTTAAAACAAGCATTACAGCTTCCTTCATATAGCCCTTTCCCTGATAATCCTTATCCATTGAGTATCCTATAATTCCACTTTTAAAAACACCGTTTACTATATTTGATAACTTTATTTTACCTATTAAATAATTATCCTTATAAATCCCAAAATCATAAGCTGTTCCATTCATAAGTTGTCTATAACTTTCTAATAACATAGATTTATGAGCCTCTAAAGTATAAAAATTTTTGTCCCTTAAAGGCTCATAAGGTCTTAAATGTTCCTCGTTCCTTATATAATAATCTAATAAATCCTTAGCAGCATCAGGCGTAAAATTCCTTATATTTACATTTTTTCCTTTAAGATCAATTAAGAATCTTCTATTTATATCATTATATTCTATTCTATTTATTCCAAAACTTAATTCATCTAAAAATATTCCATTTACAAAAAGATTTTCTGTAAATATTCCTTCTAGAGTAAATCCTAAATCTAAAAAGGCTCTATAATCTATATTTTCATTTACATATATATTAACTTTATAGATATCATTATCCTTAAATATAGCTTTTAAAATATTTTCTATAGTTTCTCTCAACAAATCATATTTATTTTCCTTATAAAACTTAAATTTAACTGTACATTTTTTATTATCTCTATCAAACTCTATTATTGTAAACCTTCCTATAAATATATTATTAGCATCTTTTACTATATAGTCCCTTAAAGTTCCTTTAACCAAATCTATAGTTACTGTTCTATTATCATTCATACGTGCTTCTCCTCAGAATATACTTATAAAATTATTATACATTTAAATTATCCCCCTTTACAATATTACACATTATTTAAAAATTACCTTCATATAATTAATATAAACTTTCAGAGGTGGTTTACAATGCTATCTAAAATTTATAAGACTCAAAAGTTTTTAAAATCATTATTTTTTAAAATTTTTATATTTATCTTATTATTTATTTCTTTAACTTATTTTTTACAGGATAATTTCAAAAATTATAAAGCAGATAGTCCTACAATTAATAATACAAGCTATATTTCTGAAGAAAGTTTGATAAGAAAAATTAACGGTGTCAATAAATTAATAACTTTAGAATTAGAACTTTCACAAAGGGTAACAATTGATAAAAGCATTGGTAATTTAGACTTCCTTAAAAAATATAAAAGAATTAATTTTTTTGCTGATTGCTCTTATTTTATAGATTTATCTAAAATATCTGAAGAAGATTTAATAATAAGCCCAGAAAAAAATTCCTTGTCTTTAACTGTTCCAAAACCAAAAATATATAATATTTCAATTAATGAAAATAAAACTGTATTTGAAGCATCCCAAAATGGATTTCTTAGATTTGGAGAAATTAAATTATCTACAGAAGAATTTCATTCCCTTCAAAATAAAGTCCTTGATAATTTTGAAGAAAGGCTAAAAAGTAATGAAATATATGAAGAAGCATTAAATAAAAGTAAAATATCCCTTCAAAATTTTTTATCAAGTTTAATAAAAGAAAACATAGAAATAAAAATATCCTTTAAATAAATATTTACTAAATACTTTTTAAGAGTATAATATATTTAAATCATTTTAAATCTACATTTAAAGGAGATGAGCAAATGAAAAAAATAGTTCTTGCTGGGGGCTGTTTTTGGGGAGTTGAAGAATTTTTATCAAGAATTCCCGGCGTTATAGAAACAGAAGTGGGCTATTCTAATGGAAGAACCAAAAATCCTACTTATGAAGAAGTTTGTAATAACAATACATATTTTGCTGAGACATGCTTAGTTACTTATGATGAAAATATTGTATCTCTTGAGACAATTCTTAAGGAATTTTGGTCAATTATAGATCCAACTACCTTAAACAGACAGGGAAATGATGTTGGAAGCCAATATAGGACAGGAATTTATTATTTAGATGAAGCTGACTTAGATACTATATTAAAAAGCAAAGAGGAAGAACAAAAAAAATACGAAAAAAGAATTGTAACTGAAGTTAAACCTCTTGTTAATTATTATAAAGCTGAAGAATATCATCAAAAATACTTAAAGAAAAACCCAAATGGATATTGCCATATAAAATTATAATTTCTATAACCTTATTTATTAAACATTACATATTTTTATAACTTTTATATATCAATATTATTAATAAAAAAGAACTCTACCTTCTATATTAATTATAGTTTAATAGAGTTCTTTTTATTTATATTTACATAGATATTATTTATGCTTTTTATTATACAAGAATAATTGAGTAAGAAGCCCTGTTAGACCAGCTAACATTACACATAATCCTGGAACTCCAATATTTTTTTGCCCTACAATAATCATTCCTAAAAATACTATAAAAGCAATAATATTAATAGTAATTTTTACTGCTGTACTCATAGGCTACATCTCTATCCATCTGATTTCACCAGCTGCTAAAGTAACTTCCACTCTATTTCCTTCACCATCATAGACATTTGTAACTTGTTCCTTATCTGTATTATTTAAAATAGCATATTTCTTTATGCTTGGATATGCATGTACTTCACAATATAAGTTATCAGCATACCATTTCTTAAATTCATTTTCTTTATGAGCAGCATAATATAAAGATCTCATTAATATACGAGTATTTTGCTGAGAATATGGAAGTCCAGCAATATAAACACATCTTCCTTTTCCATAATCATTACTTTCCATATTAACTTCCCCATTACTATAAACAATTATTTATGTAGAAGCTTTTGTAGCATAAATATTCTTCATTCCTTCACCAAAATCAAAATCCTCTACTATATCTTCTGTAATAAAGTGTTTTTCAACTGGTGTATGGAAATACTTATCAGTGTGTAATGTAAATCCTAATTCCTTATCCACACCAAAAGCATCTGATAATTGGAAGAAGTGTCCACCATTTTCAACTGCTGTTGGTTCACCAACTCCAACAAATCCACCACCATTATAAATCCATTCACGAATAATTGCTACAAATTCAGAATCTTTCCAAATATCTCCTCCTGAAAAAGCAGTGTAAGCATCTCCAGCATTTATTATTACATCTATATCTTCTGGAATTCCATTTTCCTTAATATCATCAAAACTAATGAAAGTTACATCCACACTAGCCCCGCTTAAGGCTTCTAAAATTCCGTTATAAGAATAAATTTGTTTACAATATAATGCATGAGAAACCATATAAGCATGCCAGCTTCTTAATTTTCCCCAACTGTTTAATATAGCCACTTTTAATCCACAATATGGAGTTATGCCATTAATAGTATCATAAATTTCTCTAAATTCATCACAAACCTTTTCTATATAGTCTACAAATTTAGGGAATTTATATGCTAAACTTGGATATCCCCCATAACCTATACGATCTACAGGTTTTCTCATTATGGCACGTCTTGCGCCTAACCAGTTTTCTTTAGCTTCGATAGTTGGATCATTTCCTTCATGGAAAACATCTGGGAAGAAGTATGGTAAAAATCTTCCCTCACGATATTTTCCCCTGAAATATCAGATATTAAACGAAGAGTTGCTCCTCCTCCAACACTTCCTACAACTGCATCTAAGCCTATTTCCGGGAAATACTTTCCATATGGCTCAGTACCTATCCAGTTATCTCCAAGGAACATCATTGCTTCTTTGCCAGCTTCATGAGTTAGGTCTACAAGCTTCTTTGCCATTTTAGCGACAAATCTCTGAGTAAAATCCATATAATCTAGATATTCCTTTGTAGGAACACAGAAACTTGAGTTATAATATCCATTTTGTACAAATACTTCTGGACGTAATCTATAACCATATTCTTTTTCAAAAGCTAAAATTGCTTCTGTAGATACACTTGCACCATATCCACACCAATCTACAAATTTTTCTTTGCCTAAGTTATTAAATATTAAAGTAAAATGATAGAAAAAGGTTGTAAAACGTACAACATCTGTATCTGGATTATCTTTTAACCATTCTTTTAAACATTCAACAACATACTTATTTGCATTTTCTTTTCTTACATCAAAAGGTATATCATGAGGAACTTTATCACCCCAATTATTTGTAATATGGTTATACATTTGTGTTGGATCCCATATTAAATATGCAAGGAAAGAAACTGTATATTCATGAAAAGGAGTGCATCCATTTACTATAACTATATCTCTATCTTTATCATACTCCCAATTCTCAACTGGAATAACTTCATTAGTAGTTCTATCTATAACTTCCCACCATTCCTTTGGATCATGAATATAATCAGCTTTTACTTGTTGATCAAAATAAGTATCTAAGAAACTTATTTCTATTGTATCAGATGTTGCTAATACATATTGACTCATTAAATAAGCTTGTTGGCACTCTTCCATATGTTTTTCTGCAAAATCATTATGATGTCGCGCAACAAAATAAGTTGTATAAATCTTTGCATTTAACTTTTTAATATCATCACTAAGCTTTGTACCATCGCTGTCACGGATAGCATCTGCTCCCCAACGAGATAATAATTCTTTTGTTTCCTCAAGGAAATCACTTTCACTTGGTAAAGTCACTCTTCCTCTAGTCTTTGCCATAATAATATACTCCTCCTAATTTTTTCATCTAATCTATAATCTTTTAATCTTTTAATCCTCCAAGGCTCATACCTTGTGTAAGTTTCTTTTGCAGAGCTATATATAAAATTAACGTAGGCAGCATTACAATTACTAAACCTGCATACATAATTCCATAATTAGTTGCTGTCTTTTCTACTGCCATTAAGTTTTGTAATCCTACTGGTAATGTTTTATTCCTTGTATTCATTAATGTAAAGGCAATAATATATTCATTCCAGAAAGCTAGGAAATTAAATAATATAACTGTTATAATACTTGGTCTAGCCATTGGAATCATAATCTTAACCATTGTTTTAAAATATCCACAACCATCAATTAAAGTAGCTTCTTCATAAGCCCTTGGCAATGTCTTAAAATATCCTGTCAGTAAATAAATAGTAAATGGTAAAGCTGTTGATGCATAAACCAAAGCTAAAATAAATCTATTATTTAGGAAAAACTTTACACCAAGCATTTTATTAGCTGAACTTAACATTAAGAATATTAGAACTACAATATAATTAACATTTATAAATAGTCCAGCCATAAATCCTGTACTTATAAATTTTTTACCTTTAAAATTAAATCTTGCTAAACAGTAAGAAGCTGGCAATGCTACTACTAATAACAATACAAGTGATAATGCAGTAACAATTACAGAGTTTAATAAATACTCACCCATTTTTGCCTTTCCAAAGGCAATAGCAAAATTTTCCCACATTAACTTTTTAGGGAAAGCAACCGGATTAATATCTTTTCCAACAAATTCAGCATTAGATTTAAGACTTGCCATAAAAACCCAAGCAACTGGCACAATTATTGAAACTGCTAAAGTTATTAAAGCTATATAGATAAATATTTTATATAAATTTCTACTGCTATTTACTTTATCTTTTTTAATACTTTTCATATACTTCCTCCTAGAACTCTAACCCTTCACGCTCAGTAATCCTATTAATTACTGCTGACAAAATAAAGGAGAATGTGAATACTACTACTCCAATTGCCATACCATAACCATATGCAGATGATGTATATGCTTGCTTATACATATAGCTTAAGAATACTTCAGTTTGTCCATTAGAACCGCCAGCAGTCATAATTTGAACCATTAAAAAGCTTAGGTTAATTGTACTAATAAAAAAGAATGTTAAAGTCGTACGAATATTGTCTCAAATAAGAGGTAACGTAATTACAAAAAATTGCTTAATCTTACCTGCTCCATCTAATGCAGATGCTTCATAGAAACTTTCATAGATTGATGCCATACTAGCCATATACATAACCATGTAATATCCAATTGCCTGCCAGATAAGTGCAAATATTAAACAATAAATTACGATATTAGGCTCTCCCATCCACATTCTTTTTAAATTATCTAACTTTAAAAGAGCTAATAAATTATTTAATAATCCGGCTTGCGGATCATAAATTGCTGAAAAAATAGCTGAAATAACTACAATACTTAAAATATTAGGTATATAAAATACTATTCTAAAAAAATTTGCACCCTTAATTTTCTCCTGAGTTAATATTGCAGCAAATAATACTGCCAAAACTAAAGTAAAAATTGTTACTAAAGTAATAATTAAGATTGAATTCTGCATAGATTGTAGAAAATTTTTATCCTTAATCAAAATCTCAAAATTTTTTAACCCTTGGAATGTTTTAGTGCTAGAAATCCCTCCCCATTTATATAAAGACATCCTAAATACATTGAATGTCGGTACTGCCATAAATATTGTTACAAGTATTACTGCTGGTGCCATACAAGCAAAAATAAATCGCTTTTCTGACTTTCTTTTATTCATTTACCCACCCCCCATTTAAGTTAAACGGTGAGTTATAAGACTCACCGTTTAACACTTTATAACTTTATAACTTTATTATTTTACAGTTTTATAATTATAATTATTATCACTACTTAAGCGCAGCTTTACATTTTGCAAAAGTATCATTTAATTGAGTCTTCCATTGCTCAACAGTCATTGATCCATCAACTAATGAATCAATTGCTCCATATACAGCCTTATTAAAATCTAATCCTTCAATTGTATCTGTTGCAGCCCAATTACCTAATGCAGGTAATACGCCTTCTTCTTCATAAATACTATAGAATAACTTCATATCTCCATCAAGCTTATCAACAATACTCTTAACTGGTTGAACAACAGAAGTAGCAACCATTTCTCCATCTTTATTTTGAACTTTATTATTTAACATAATATCAATTGCTTCATCTGAATATGAGAACTTAATAAATTTTTTTGCATCTTCAGGATTTTTAGCTTCTTTAGGTACCCAAACTTGTTCGAAGAATGTATATGCATAACGTTTTCCACCTTCTTCAAAAGCTGGTAAAGGCATAAATCCCCATTTAAATCCTTCAGGAGTTGATTCTGCCATTTCTCCAACTACCCAGTTTCCATTTGGCATAAAGGCTACTTGTCCATCTATTACAGCTTGTTGATTTTTCTTAAATCCACCATCACTAGTTGCATTTGCAACTGTTGCATCCCAAGTATATTCAACTAATTTAGCAACTGTATCAATTATTAATTGTCCTTCTTTAGAATTCCAAGTATTTTCATCATACTCTAAAGCTTTCTTATAATAATCTGAACCCCCAGCTTGATATAATAATGCAAATAAAGTTCCATCAAAATATCCTGCGGTTGGATAAGTAAATAATGCTTTTCCCTCTGCCTTTAATTTATCACCATATGCCCACATTTCATCCCATGTAGTAGGTAATTTTTCTTTTTCAAACTGAGCCGCATCATACCATAATCCTGTTGGTGAATAGAATATTGGAGCTAAATAAGTTTTACCCATCTCCATATGGTTGAGTAATAGCATTTTCAGCAAATCCATCAGCTAATTTATCTTTTAATTCTCCCTCAAATACATCTGATATATCTAATAACGCTTCTTCCTTAATCATTGTTTCAGTAAATCCACTCTTTTGTCCAATATTATAGTAAACAACATATGGATATTCTCCGTCTAACATTTGAGGACGTAATTCCTCATCTAATTTTGATGAAAGTTGTAACTCAATATCAACATCTGGATGTGAAGCTTCAAAAGCTGCTTCAAGATTTCTCCAGATATCTCCTCCATTACCTCCTTCGAATGCAGCAACTTTTAGTATTTTCTTTCCTGATGTTTCATCTAATGATACATCTGTTGACTTAGAGCCACATCCAGTAAAAGAACTAGCAACCATAAGAGCCATCAACGACATACATAATAACTTTTTCATAAATCCAATTTCCCCCTACAAAAATATTTGTAATTTTTTATACCAAGTTTACCTTACACTCATAGTATAGTCTATAGTAAACGTTTTTATATAAATATCTTGCTGTATTTTTAATATATATTGCTATTATAAAACTGATAATAACACTTTTTCAATAATAATACATATAAGATAATCTTTGTATATAGCTTTAAACCTAGTAAAATCAAAGCTTTTAGGAGGATACTTCTAATTTAAAACATTATGTTAATAAATTATATTAATTTTTTAGTTATATTGTTATATTAGGATAAAATTTATTAATATTGTGATATAATTATTAATATTATGCTAAATAGATTGGGGGATATAAATTGAGTATTACACGATACCTAATAAATAACAAAAAACCTTATGACCAAAATTATGAACTACTTTATATAAGCAAATCAAAGTTTGAAAATGATTGGCATAGTACAGCTCATTTTCACCCCTTCACCGAAATATTCTTTATTACTGATGGTAAAGGAGCTTTTCATTTAGATGATACCGTTGTTAACGTTGACAAATGGGATTTAATTATAATTAATCCAAACTGTTTACATACAGAAAAATCATCTTTATCAGATACTCCTCTAGAATATATTGTTCTAGGAATAGATAATCTATTATTAAATTTTCCTGAAACATATAGTTTAACTGAAAATGAACAACAAGATAATCTTTATAAAATTATGAACTTCTCACAAGACAAGGAATTAATACTTACTTATTTAAATAGATTAATTAATGAAATTGAAAACAAGGAATTTAATTAAGAAAATATCTGTAAAAGTATTTTGACCCTTTTCATAACTCACATCATACGCAGCACAGCTTCACTAGAATTCGTAGAAGAATCTCAGGATAAATTAAATTTAGAATGTATGAAAATTAAAAATTATATTGACTCACATTATTCCCAAAATATAACCCTAGACTTTTTATCTAATTTAACTTACATGAATAAATTTCACTTAGTTCATACTTTTACTAAACAAATAGGAATATCTCCTATAATTTATGTTATAAATAAACGTATTCAAGAAGCTAAAAATTTGTTAAGCACTACTAACTATTCTATTAGAGATATTGCTTCAATTGTAGGCTTTTCAAGTTCTTCTTACTTTAGCCAAATGTTTAGGAAGGTAACAGGAATCTCTCCAAAAATCTATAGATTAGAAAATTCTAAAAAAAGATAACATAAAAATAAGGAGTAGTTATTGTTTTGCATAATAACTTACTCCTTATTTAAAAAAACTAAATTTCACCTATTATCTCTTTAATAACTTCTCCTGCTATTATCATTCCTGCAACTGGTGGAACAAAAGACATACTTCCTGGTATTTGTCTTCTAATTGTACACTTCTTAGTTCCTCCTGTACATACACAGCCAGTTTTGCAAGTAACTACATCTTCATCCTTTGGCTTTCTTGGTTTTTCTTCTGAATAAAGAACCTTAAGCTTTTTAACCCCTCTTTTTCTTAATTCATATCTCATAACTTTAGCAAGAGGACAAATTTTTGTATCATATATGTCAGCAATTTTAAATTGTGTTGGATCCAGCTTATTACCTGTCCCCATTGAAGCAATTATATTAATATTTCTTTCATAACAATATTGTGCCAAAGCTAACTTTGCTGAAACAGTATCAATTGCATCTATCACATAATCAATATCATCTGTAATTATATCTTTTATATTTTCTGGAGTTACAAAAACTTCATGTGTAATAACATTACACTTCCTATTTATAGTAAGGATTCTCTCCTTCATAACTTCTACCTTTGATTTGCCTATTGTTTTATATGTAGCATGTATTTGTCTGTTTAAATTTGTTAAACAAACTGTATCATCATCAATTAATACAATGCTTTCTACTCCTGCCCTTACAAGGGCTTCAACTGCAAAGCTTCCTACACCACCAACACCAAATACCATTACCTTTGAATTTCTTAATTTTCCTAATCCTTCTGTTCCTATTAGTAATTCTGTTCTAGAGAACGGATGTTGTAGCATTAATTATCTCTCCTTTTTTTATTAAACATTATATCTTATTTTAAAACATAATTTGTTCATATACAATGATTATTATTTCCCAAGAAATAAAATACACTTTTAAGCTTTTGTTTGTTTAAATACTATCTTTTATATGTTAATATAATGAGGAATTAACTTAATTAAATTTATTTTAAGGAGGTCAAATAATGACTTTTGGAATTATAAGTGCTATGGCTGAAGAACTAGAACTTCTTCTTAATGAAATGAATGTTGAAGAAAAAACAACAAAAGCTAATATGACTTTTTATAAAGGAAAATTAGGAGATAAAAATATAATAGCGGTAGTTTGCGGAATTGGTAAGGTTAATGCTGCAATATGTAGTCAAATATTAATATCTGAATATAAGGTTTCTTCTATTATCAATGTTGGAGTTGCTGGTGGAATAGGTAAAAATATTTATCCTGGAGATGTTGTTATAGGAACTGATTTAGTTGAACATGATATGGATACTTCTGCTTTTGGTGATCCAATTGGACAAATACCAAGATTAGACACCTTCTCCTTTAAATGCGATGAAAATTTAGTTAAAGCAGCTCTTAATGCCGCTAATGAAATAGAAGAAATAAATACTTTTACAGGAAGGATAGTTTCTGGAGATCAATTTATAGCAAACATTAATAAAATAAAATGGTTATCTGAAACCTTTGATGCAATATCTTGTGAAATGGAGGGCGCAAGCATAGCTCATGTTTGTTATTTAAATAATATTCCTTGCGTTGTTATAAGATCAATATCAGATAATGCTAATAACGGAGCTCATATGGATTATGAAAAATTCCTTCCAATAGCTATTAGAAATTCTACTACAATATTGAAGAACATGTTAAAAACACTTTAGGCATTAATTGCCTAAAGTGTTTTTATTTCAGGATAAAGCTTTAAATCTTCTTTTTGAATTCTATTTACTAATAAATTCAATACCTTTTGACTTTCTTTTATAAATTCTTCTTTATTAGCTAATATCTTATTTTTTGTATTAAACTTATTTTTATATTCTGTGAATATGCTATGAATATTACCCATCTCTTCACTATATTCAGTAGCTATTTTCTTTAATTTATCATTATTGCTCTTTATAAGTTCTGGATACAAAAACTTATCTTCTGTTTTCATATGAATATTTAATTTTCCAGCAAGGGTATTTATATCCCATACCGTATCATCAATTTTATCTTCTAAATTAGTTGACTTTATATAATTTTCTATTTTTTTAAATAATTCTTTTATTTCTGTATGCTGTCTCTCTAAATTACTTATATTCATTTCCCTAACTCCCTAACTTTCCTATTTTTAATTTATTTTTATTATAAGGAAATTTTAGGGGAAATTATGTGATTAGAATCACATAAGAATATTAAAATTCTTTAAACATATCTCTTTTAACACCACAAACTGGACATTTATCTACTGTAACTCCAATTTCAGTAAATCCACAAATTGGACAGATATAAATTGCTTCATCACCTATATCGTTACCTTGTTTAGCTTTATCTTGAGCTTCTTTAAACATCTTTGCATGAATCTTTTCTGCTTCTAGTGCATAGTGGAAAGATTTTTGAGCTTCACTTTCTTTTTGGAATTTTGCTGTTTCTAAATATACAGGATACATTTGTTCTACTTCGTGTAGTTCTCCATCAATGGCTCCTTGAAGATTTTCAACAATGTTTGTATGGCCAAATACAGCACCTGCAGCAACAGTGGCATCCCCTACTTGATCTCTTAATACATTAAAATGATTTTTAGCATGAACCCATTCCGCATAAGCTATTCCTCTGAAAAGTCTTGCTATATTTGGATATCCATCCTTTTCTGCTGAATCCGCCCAAATTGTATATCTCATGTGAGCCATGCTTTCTCCACCATAAGCTGATCTTAAAAAATCTGCAGTCATTGCATTTTTTAATGACATTTTTATACACATCCTTTCTTAACAATTACAAACTTTATTATTTCCAATAGTATATTAAATAATTCATTCTTTTATATTTACTTGTTAAATTTTTAAATATAAAGTCTTACTCCATTCTTTTTAAGCCAGTTATGTCTTTCTTTATAATCTGGAAGAATACTCTCTACTTTATTCCAAAAATTCTTAGAGTGGTTTTTATGAACCATATGACTCATTTCATGAACAACTACATAATCTAATACCTCTAACGGAGCCATAGAAAGCCTCCAATTAAATAACAAATCGTTTTTATAGGAACAGCTTCCCCATCTTTTCTTTTGTTCTTTTGACTTTATATTTCTAGGCTTAACATCAAAATACTTCTGGTAATACTCAACTCTTTCCTTAACTTTTCTCAAAGTTGTTTCTCTATAAAAATTCTCTATGGCAAGTTTTATTGCTTTAGTATCATTAGTATTACTTTTTACTATTAATTTTTCTTCAGAAAGTTCAGCTTTTATCTTTTTATAATTGTCCTTTATATCTATATATAATTTATATTCTCTTCCAAGATATAGATAAGTTTCCCCTTCAATGCCTTCTCTTTTTATCTTTTTTGCATTTATAATACTAACTTCATTCTGCTTCTCTATTATCCATTTTGCCTTTTTCTTAACTATATCTATTACTTCCTCTTCTTTTAAAAAGTCTGGAGAAATAACCGTCACTTTCCCATCTAACTCTACTTTAATACTTAATGTCTTCCTTTTTCTATATATAAGTTCAAAATCTATATTTTTTCTTTCATATTGAAAACTTAATTTCATATTTACCTCTTAATCTATATTTAAATAATATTTCTTCATAATTATAGCACTTATTAAAGTCCCTTTTATTTAAATTATTAGTCTAATAACATTAATAAAAAAAGAGAAATTATAAGACTAAATTCTTATAATCCCCTTTTTAGCTGTTTTATGTTTTGACATATACCTTTTAAAATTTATGAATAAATATGCCACTTCTAGGTTTTGGTTCAAACCAAGTTGATTTTGGCGGCATAATATTTCCACTATCTGCAATATTCATTATATCATTTATTTCAGTTGAATACATTGAAAAACTTACTTTCATATCTGTATCTGCTCTTCTTTCTAATTCTTCTAATCCTCTTACCCCTCCAATAAACTCTATTCTATTAGAAGTTCTAGGATCATCTATTCCCAATATAGGTCTAAGCAAGTTATTTTGAAGAATAGATACATCTAACTGACTTATTATATCCTCTTCATCAAAAGTACCCTCTTTAGCTCTTAACAAATACCACTGTTTTTCTAAGTACATTCCAAAAGTATGTTTTTCCTTTGGTTCAACTGGATTTTCACTTATATTTATTTCAAACTTTCCTTCTACTGCCTTTAAAAATTCATCTTTTGCAAGTCCATTTAAATCTTTAACAGTTCTATTATAAGCTAAGACTTCTAATTCACTATCAGGATAAGCAATAACTAAAAAGTAATTAAATTCTTCTTCTCCAGTATAGTTTTTATTTTCTTCTCTTTTTATATTTGATACCTTTGCTGCAGAAGCGGCTCTATGATGTCCATCAGCAATATATAAATAATCCACAGTTTTAAAAATTTCTGAAATTTTATCCACATTTTTTTTGTTATCAATTATCCAAACTGTGTGAGTAACTTCATCCTCTGAAGTAAAATCATATAGGGGCTCTTTTTCTGTCCAACTTTTTATTATCTCTGATATTTCCTTATTTTCTCTATAAGTTAAGAATACTGGACTTGTATGAGCACTTGTTTTATAAATATGTTTAATTCTATCTCTTTCTTTTTCTTCTCTAGTAAGTTCATGTTTTTTAATTATATCATTATTATAATCATCAACGGATGTACAAGCTACCAGACCTATTTGACTTCTATTTTTAATTTTTTGCTGGTATATATAGAAAGAGGGTTCCTTATCTTCAATATATAGTCCTCTTTCTATCATTTTATCTAAGTTTTTCTTTGCTTGTTCATAAACAACATCACTATAAACATCTGTATCTTCTGCTAAATCTACTTCTGCCCTATCAACATATAAAAATGAATAAGGATTATCTTTTACTATTTTTCTTGCTTCTCCTACATCCATTACATCATAAGGTAAAGATGCTATTTTACTTACATATTTCTTTACAGGCCTAATAGCCTTAAAAGGTCTTATTATTGCCATACAAATCCTCCTTAGTATCTTTAATTAAAAAAATCTTTTATTATTGAAACAACTTCCTCTCCAATTCTATCTTGTGCTTCTATTGTAGATGCCCCTATATGAGGAGTACAGCTGACTCTTGGATGATTAACTAAACGTTCATTTGTGTTAGGCTCAACTTCAAAAACATCAATTCCCGCACCAGAAATTTTTCCTGAATCTAAAGCCTCTAATAAAGCTTCCTCATCTACTACTTTTCCTCTTGCACAATTAATTATATAAGCTCCTTCCTTAATTATATTAAACTCTTCTTTTCCTATTAGATATCCTTTACTTTCATCATAAGGAACATGTAAAGAAACAAAATCAGCTTTTCTTAGTAAATCCTCTAATTCATAATATTCAAATTTAACGTCTTCAAGTCTTCCAAAAGAATCATTATATATAACATTCATTCCTAAAGCTTCAGCCTTAGTTGCAAGAGCTTTTCCTATTCTGCCCATTCCAACTATTCCAAGGGTTTTACCTTCAATTTCAATTCCCTTATATTCCTTCTTATTCCACTCGCCTTTTCTCATAGTATAATTTGAGGTTCCAAGAAACCTTGCAACTGCAAACATATGACCAAGGGCCAGCTCTGCTACAGAATTAGAACTTGCATAAGGAGTGTTTTTAACAACTATTCCATATTTCTCTGCTTCTATTATATCTATGTTATCCACCCCAACTCCTGCTCTAATTATAAGCTTTAGTTTCCCTGTTGCAACCTTTTCTAATATTTCTTTTGTTACTTTTGTTGCTGATCTTACTACTAAACAATCATAGTCTTTTAGTTTATCTCCAAGAAGATCTTTTTCGTAATGTTGTGAAACAACTTCAAATCCCAAATCTATTAATTTTTCTATTGCCCCTCTTTGGAGGCCGTCATTTAATAATATTTTTATCAAAAGGCTCCCCCCTTTAAATAGCTATAAACCTACTGATTAATTATTTATTTATGCTAATAAGAGTTTAGATATTACTCTAAACTCTTTTAAAAATAATCCTATTTATTTTATTGCTTACTGCTATTTCATTACTTATTGCTAATGCTCTTATTCTAACCCCAAAATATCATTAATATTAACAAGCAGTTCTTTTAACTCGTCCATTGTACAGTCTGCCATATGGGCAATTCTAAAGGTCTTATCTTTTAAACTGCCATATCCATTAGATATAACAAAGCCCCTTTTTCCTAATTCCTTGTTTAATAGCGACACATCAATATTTTTTGTATTCTTTACAGTTGTTAAGGTATTTGATAAATATCTTTCATCTGCAAATAAATCAAAATGTCTTTTAGCCCAGATTCTAACTACTTTTGCTAATTCTAAATGCCTATTAAATCTATTTTCTAATCCTTCCCTATTAAGAATATAATCAAGCTGATAATCTAGTGCATACATATGTGAGATTGATGGAGTTGAAGGATATTGATAATCCTTTTTCTGAATGTAATTATATAATGATAATAAGTCTAGATAAGTTCCCCTATTTTTAACCTTTTCCGCTCTTTCTTTAGCCCTCTGAGAAAAAGTACATATAGATATTCCAGGTGGAAGTCCTAAAGCCTTTTGAGATGAAGTAATACAAATATCTATTCCCCATTTGTCAACTTCTATTTTTGTTCCAGCTACAGAACTTACAGCATCTACTATGAATATAATATCATCATATTTTTTAACTATTTCCCCAATTTCATCTATAGGATTCATAACTCCTGTTGATGTTTCATTATGAGTAACTGCAACTAAATCGTATTTGCCAGTCTTTAAAACATCATTTAACATTTCTACATTAACAGCTTGCCCCATTTCAACTTCAAATAAATCTGCTGGAACATTATTAGAAACAGCCATATCATACCATCTTTTTCCGAATGCCCCTACTGAAAATACAGCTGCTCTTTTTGCAGTACATGATCTTATTGCCCCCTCCATAAGACCACTTCCTGATGTAGTTGAAAGTAAAATTTCACTATCAGTAAAAAATATTTTTCTTAAATTATTGCTTATTCTTCTTTGCAATAAAGATGCTTCCTTGCTTCTGTGACCAATTAAAGGCTTAGCCATTTGCTCTAAAACTTCTGGCCTAACTTCTACTGGTCCGGGAATAAACAACTTCTTATGCATATTATCCCCCCACTTATTTATTGCTTTTTGCTAATACTTTACTGATAATTTTACTACTTTTCAGAAAGATAAACAATACTTTTTTATTAATTTATCAAAATTATTGAGATTTTCAAAAATAATATTATGTATATTTCTCATTTTTTATTAATATATTATTATAGTCATTGTTTTTTTGTTAATATATTAATATAATTTAACTTTATCTCTTCACCGTATAAAATTAAAAACAAAAAGGATTTTTATTTAATTAAAAATCCTTTTTACTCTATTTTATATATTTTTATTACTTATTTCCCTTAAAGTATCTCTTATTTCTGTTAATAACTCTTCTTCTCTTGTAGGCTTACTTGTTTCCGAAGAAACTGAAACATTTTTTTCTTTATTTTTTAAATTTATTTTATTTATACCTTTCACAAAAATAAATACTGAAAAAGCAATAATCAAAAAATCTACTATATTTTGAATAAAACTCCCATATTTTAATACTACTGCTTCTTTTCCATTCATTGCTGGTTTTAATACATATGATAAAGTTTCAAAATTAACTCCACCTAAAAATATTCCTATAACAGGCATTATTATATCATTAACTATAGATGATACTATTTTGTTAAAAGCTCCGCCTATAATAACTCCAACAGCTAGGTCTATAACATTCCCCTTCATTGAAAATTCTTTAAATTCTCTTATAAATCCTTTGCCCTTTTCTTTTATTTCCATTCTACCACTCCTCATTTATTTCATAACTTAAATCTAGGACTGATTCTGTTTCCCTGCAATACTTAATACATAAGCATTGACCTAACACTCTTGGGCATTTATAACATAAACACTTTTTATCATTTCCATCACAAGATTTTTTATACTCTGGGCAATACTTGCAATTTAAACCATTTCCAACTGGCATACTGCTAATTCCTCCTTATAATTTCTTTATAAAAACTACTCATCTTTTTAGTTTATCATATAAAAATTGATAATCAATAAAGGAACATCTTTTATTTGAATCCATATAATAATTACATAGAAGAGGCTTTTCACTCATTGAATTATTTGAAAACTTCTAACTCCCATCTATAAACTTATTAAAATTTTATTAGTTCCCTTCTCTCAATAAAAGGAGCCTGCTCATTAAAATAAAAATGAACAGGCTCCTTTTATATTTATTTTATTTAATGTAGATGATGAGTTACAATTTTAAAAAAATAACTGAAATACTACTAATAAAATTATTCCCGGTATTCCTAAAAATCCTGCTATTAATGCCGTTACTGCATTTGTAGCTATTGTAAATCCTAGATATGATCCTAATATATTAGCTAAATATAACAATATTAATCCCACTATTCCATTTATTAAAATTTTAAACGGCCATTTTAAAATTTTTAGCACAATGATCAGTAATACTAATCCTATTAAGCCAAAGACTAAATTATCCATTTAACCAATCCCCCTTTAATTTATAATATGCAGTATTACTTAACTATATTATTTCTACTTTCTTTAAATGTTTCTTTTTAGCTACTGACAATAAATAATTAAATCTATTTCGCGCTGCATTTTCACTATTAATTGCAAGTTCTATTAAATTAGGATCAGTTACAGAATTAAACAAGGATCTAGCTACTTCTAATTCTATAATTGTTTCATTAATAGAATTAAGTAATGCAACATCTTCTTCTGTATATTGTTCTTCATTTTCTTCCTTAGGCTGATTTTTAAATTTATTATTTTTATTAAAATAATCTAGTAAAATCTTTAAAATAAACTTCCTATCCATATTTCCCTCCCGAATATTATATCTAAATTTTTCCCATTTTTTAGAAAAATATTCAGGTGGATTTTCGTATTTTACATTAGTGGAGCAAAAACTCTTAAAATAGCAGTAATAAATCTATTAGACAATCTTTCTTTTCTGCAATCTTCTATAGAAATCTCTTGTGCTTCAGATAAAATCTTTAAAAAGTCCTCTTTAATTTCCTGTACTGATCTAGTCTTATATAATAAAACTCCACATTCAAAATGGAGATATAAACTTCTATAATCCATATTAATAGTTCCAACTACTCCAATTTCATCATCAGAAACAAAAGTTTTAGAATGTATAAAACCTGGAGTATATTCATAAATCTTTACTCCTGCTTTTAATAGCTGTGGATAATAAGCTCTGGTAACTCTATGAACATACCATTTATCAGGAATATGAGGTGTTACAATTCTAACATCAATTCCACCCTTTGCAGCAACTGTTAAAGCTGTTACAAGTTCATTATCTACTATTAAATAAGGAGTTACTATATAAACATAATCTTTTGCCTTATTTATAATGTTTAAATATACATTTTCTCCAACAGCTTCATTATCCAATGGACTATCCCCATAAGGCTGAACATATCCATCACATTCGAAATTTCCTGTATAATTAATATAGGGCTTATATTTCTCAAATTCAACGTCTTCTTCCGTAGTAAATTTCCAAACCTGAAGAAACATCATTGTTATTTTCCATACAGCATCTCCCTTAAGCATTATAGAAGCATCTTTCCAATATCCAAATCTTACTTTTTCATTTATATATTCATCAGCTAAATTTATTCCACCTATAAAAGCTGTATGTCCATCTATTACTGTTATTTTTCTATGATCCCTATTATTCATTATTACAGATAAAAAAGGAACAAAGGGATTAAATACAACTGTTTTAATTCCTTTTTGTCTTAATTTCTCATAATACTTATAATGCAAGGTTGTAAGACATCCCATATCGTCATATATGAGTCTTACATCAACCCCTTGCCTTACCTTTTCTTCAAGAATTTCTAAAATATCATCCCACATCTTTCCTTCTTCTATTATGAAATATTCAAGAAAAATATAATGTCTTGCCTTTTTTAATTCATCTATTAATACTTTAAAAAATTCTTCTCCAGGAGATAAATATTCTGTAATTGTATTTTTATAAATTGGACTTGATGCATAATCCTTTAAATATTTTGCCTGAGTATAAAAATGTTTATCTTGCTTAGCTATCTCATTCAATACTTCTTCATTTTGTTCAAGTAAATATTCTGTTTCATTATGAATTTTCAATATTTTTTCTCTAAACCTTTTTGTTGTTTTCTTCAAACCAAAAATAAGATAAAATAATCCTCCAAACACAGGGAAAGCTAAAACTGGTATTGTCCATGCCAATTTATAAGATGGATTATCTTCAGTACTAACTATGTAAACTACTACAAATAAACTAATTAAGGTTAGTATTGAATATAAATATACAAAAGAATCTGCAAGTTTCCATATACCAAAAATTAAAAATAAGAATTGAAGTAAAATTAAAAGTCCAACTATAAACATTCTACTAAATAAAAATTTTATAATTCTTATAAATCATCACCACACTATTTATTTTATTTCTTTTCTTCCTTCTAGTGCCTTTGAAAGAGTTACCTCATCAGCATATTCCAAGTCTCCTCCTACTGGAATACCTGATGCTATTCTTGTTACCTTAACATCTAAAGGCTTTAATATTCTTGCTATGTACATAGCTGTAGCTTCACCTTCAATATTTGGGTTAGTTGCTAATATTACTTCTTTAATATCAGCACCCATTCTTGATACAAGTTCCCTTATTCTTATATCTTGAGGCCCTCTCCCCTGCATAGGTGAAAGATTACCATGAAGTACATGATAAACACCATTATATTCTTTAACCTTTTCTACGGTCATTATATCCTTAGGTTGTTCAACTACACAAATAGTTTCCTTATCCCTGCTCGGATTACTGCAAATTGCACAGGGATCCTTATCTGTAAAATTTCCACATATAGAACAATATTTTATTGTACCTCTTGCTTTTACAAGAGCTTCTGCAAATTCCTTAACCTCATCTTCCGGAAGATTTAATATATGCATAGTTAATCTTTGAGCAGTCTTATGTCCTATACTTGGAAGCTTCGCAAATTCTTCTATAAGTTTTTCTATTGCAACTGGATAAAAATCCATACTATCACCCTTCCTATTATAAAAAGGCGAAATAAATTCGCCTTTAACTCTTCTTAGAATAATCCAGGTATATTCATTCCACCTGTTAATTTACCCATTTTATTTGCTGTTTCTTCTTCTGCTTTTCTTAATGCTTCGTTTACTGCAGTTAATACTAGATCTTCTAACATTTCTACATCATCTGGATCTACTACCTCTGGTTTTATATTTATAGAAAGTACTTCCTTTTTACCATTTGCTTTTACTATAACAGCTCCACCGCCTACTGAAGCTTCAAATTCCTTAGTTTCAAGATCTTTTTGCATTTGCTCCATTTCTTTTTGAAGCTTTTGAGCCTGCTTCATTAGGTTATTTATATTTCCTGCACCAAATCCGCCTGGAAATCCTCCTCTTGCCATAAAAAATCCTCCTTCATATAATTAATTCTTAAAATAAATTATTTTTTCACTTCTATATATTATCATTTATTCAGCTGATTTTCATTGTTATTTATATAATTTTTTAATTATTCATCTAAAATATCAACTATATCTCGTCCTAACTTTTCTAATATTATATCTTCTGTTGATTTTTCCTCATTAGAATCATTTTCTATAACAAATACTACCTTTATTTTTTCTTTAAATATTTCAGATAATACTTCTGTAATCACAGCCATATTCTCAGGCTTTTCTAGCCTATCCTTATTAAACTTGTATTGTTCTTCATATTCAATAGTTAAAACCCCATTCTCACATTTTATTGGTTTCCCAGTCACAATTGATGCATAAATAATCATTTTTCTTCTTGCTTTAAACTTCTCTAAAATATCCTGCCAGGATCTTTGTACATCCCTTAAAGTTACTTTTGAATATTCATTTAATACTTCCTTAGGATTTTCTTCTTTTACAAAATTTCTTGGAGTGTTAACTATATTAGTAACTTTTTTAATTTCATTCTTTTTTTCTAATTTTGCTGAGATTTCTTCAGCAGGAGCTGCTGTAATAATTCCTCTTTTTAATCTTTCTTCTAAGCTGTTTAATCTAGATAATATAATTTCATTTGATGTATCATATTCAATTTTACACATTTTTATTATTGCAAGCTCTAAGTATATTCTTGCTTGCTTGCTAAGCTTAGCATCTCCTTCAGCTTCTTGAAGTATTCTTATACATCTCATAGCTTCTTCTGCCCTTATTCTGCTTGCCTGCTCCTTTATTAAAGCAATATTTTCCTCAGACATATCAAGAACTTCTTCTGGATTATTAGTTACTTTTATCATTAAAATATTTCTATAATGACTTATTAAATCCTTTATAAATAAATATATATCCTTTCCACTGCTAACTACTTCATCAATTACATTTATTGATCTTTCTATATTTCTTTGAATTATTGCATTTGTTAAATCAAATAAATTATCATTTGTTACTAAGCCTAACATATTTAAAAGTATGTCATATTGAACTGCACCATTTCCCATAGATATTGCTTGATCTAATATACTTAAAGCATCTCTCATGGCACCGTCAGAAACTCTTGCAATAAGATTTAAACTTTTTTCATCAGCAATAACATTTTGATCCTTTATTATTTTTCTTAATCTTCCTGTTATATCTTCATAATTTATTCTTTTAAAATCAAACCTCTGACATCTTGAAAGAATAGTTATTGGAAGCTTTTGAGGATCTGTGGTTGCTAATATAAAAATGACGTTTTTAGGAGGTTCCTCTAAAGTTTTCAAGAAGGCATTAACAGCTCCTGTTGAAAGCATATGAACTTCATCCATGATATAAACTTTATATTTTGCCTCTTGAGGTGGATATTTTACATCATCTATAATATCTCTGATTTTATCAATACCATTATTTGAAGCAGCATCTAGCTCTGTTACATCTATTGCTAATCCATCATTTATTTTCTTGCACATAGAACATTCATTGCAAGGCTCTCCATCCTTTAAATTTAAACAATTTAATGCCTTTGAAAATACCTTTGCTGTACTAGTCTTACCTGTTCCTCTTGTGCCGCAAAAAAGATATGCATGAGCAATTCTTTTATTTAATATTTGATTTTTTAAGGTTGTAGTTATATGTTCCTGACCTACTACATCATAAAAATTCCTAGGTCTCCATTCCCTGTATAAAGCCGTATATCCCATGACTTATATCCTTCCTTGCTTGTATTTCTTATAGTTATATTATAGACTAAAGTCTTTTAATTAACAATTAAGTGATAATAATTTACAATTATTAATAAAAAAGTGCCTTGTACATTTTTGTACAATAGCACTATGCTTATTTTATAGAGTATTAATCCAACTTAATAATTTCTCTTTATTTTCTTCTTTCCCTTCATCAAGTATAGCTACTGCTAGTATAGGCAGCCACTCTAATATATCCTGTTTACACTTCTTAGATTTATTTGAATATATATCCAAATATAAATCTGCCATTTCTTCATCAACAAAGTTTAAAGACATATAAGTTTTACAAGCATCAGCTTCCTGACTTCCATTTGCCGCCTTAATCCAGTTAATTACAAAATATTCATTCTTATCCTTCATAACATTGAAAGGATTAAAATCTCCATGACATAAACCTGTACCTCTTGGAAGATTACTTAACTTAACTAATAACTTATTTTTAGTTAGTTCATCAACAAAACAGCTGTTTTCTATTTTTTCCTTTAAACTATCATGTAAGTTAAAAGAAAGATGTACTTTTATTTGTTGAATAAATATCTGTAAGTCTGCCATTATTTCAAGATAAGAAACCAAATTTTTACGATCTTGCTTTATACATTCCCCTAAATTCATTCCCTCAATATAATCCATTTTTATAGCCCACTGATTATCTATTTTTATTACTTCATGGATTCTTGCAACGGGTAAACCTATCTCCTCCATTAATGAAGCAACTGTTGCTTCATAAAAAACAGATGTCTTATTACATTCTGGATTAAATACCTTTATTGCATAATTTTCATACTTATACACTTTTGAATCATTATCTCTTCCTATAAACTTTCCTATCTCCCTCATTTTTATCCCCTTATATATCAATAATTTACTAATTGCTAACTATAATCAATTATACTATATTTTGTAATTATATTCCTTATTTTTTATTTTTCTTTTTTATTTTTTTATATTTATTTTTATAGTAAAATTAATATAACTATTGGAAGGAGGAATTAAATTGAGTTTATATGATAAACAATACTTAGGAATTATTGAAAACATACTAAAAAACGGATATTATGCTAACAATAGGACAGGAATGCCTACTTACAAGCTTCCCCATCAAATAATGCAGTTTGATTTACAAAAAGAATTTCCCATATTAACAACTAAAAAGGTTGCCTTTAAAACAGCTATCAAGGAATTACTATGGATATATAGGGATCAATCAAATGATGTAACAAAACTTCAGGAACAAAATGTACATATTTGGGATCAATGGGTAGATGAAAATAACACTATAGGAAAAGCTTATGGCTACCAAATAGCAAAATACAAGCAAGTAGATAAGCTTATTGAAACGTTAAAGAATAACCCTCAGGATAGAAGAATGATTATGTCTATGTGGAATATTGAAGACTTACCTGAAATGACACTACAGCCATGTTGTTATCAAACCTTATGGGATGTAACAGATGAAAAGCTCAACTGTATGTTAATTCAGCGTTCAGGAGACATGCCTCTGGGAGTTCCTTTCAACACCACTCAATATGCCGTTCTAGTTCACTTAATTGCTCAGGTAACCAATCTAAAACCAGGTTTATTTACTCATGTAATAAACAATGCTCATATTTATGAAAATCAAGTTGAAGGAATGAAACTTCAGTTAAGTAGAAAGAATCAAGATTTTGAAGCTCCAAAACTTTGGATAAACCCAGAAATTAAAGACTTTTATGATTTTACTATTGATGATATTAAACTTATTGATTATAAACATCATGATCCAATTAAAATGGAGGTATCCGTTTAATGTTATCAATAATTGTTGCTAAAGCAAATAATGGTGTGATTGGTGGAGATAATAAGCTTTTATGGCATATATCAAAAGACTTAAGAAGATTTAAGGAAATAACAACTGGCCATACCATAATTATGGGAAGAAAAACCTTTGAATCATTACCTAAGGTTTTACCTAATAGAAAACATATAGTAATAACTAGAAATAAAAATTTTAAAGTCGATTCAGATATGGTTGATATCGTTAATGATATTTCTGCTGTTTTAGTTAAATTTAAAAATTCTAAGGAAGAAGCTTTTGTAATTGGCGGAGGTGAAATCTACAAAGCTTTGCTTCCCCATTGTAAAAAAATTTACTTAACAAGAGTTTACAAAGACTTTGAAGGAGACACAAAATTCCCTGAACTAGATTTAGAAGAATGGAATATCGTAAATAAATCTGAACTTTTTACTAATGAAGAAGAAGGTTTAGAATTTGATTTTATTGACCTATTAAGAAAATAAAAGATAAAGAAAGCGAGGGTTTTAAATTTGAAAACCCTCGCTTTCTTTGTCCTATTTTATATTAATCCTATTGAAGAGTAAGCTTATTTTAATAAATTTTTTACTAAAATCAGTTTATTCCCTATACATTAAAAAAACCCTTCTAACTAGAAAGGTCAGAAAATTTAAAACCGTGCACCTAGCTTTGACAATAATCTATAGACGTTACTATGCAGTTAGCTCTGACAAGATTGATCCATATCACACGCAGTAATTGCTTATCGCTGCTTCCTTCCGGACCTGACGAGGTTCACACACTTACGTCGTATGGGACCTTGCCATCAACACCACTTACATAGGCAGGCTCTATAGACTAAGGCCTAGGCTAGGAATTCAACCCCACTATAGCGGATTGTGGGTTACAGGGCACCGCTAACTCCCCATCTAGCACGGCATTGGCGGAGAGAAGGGGATTTGAACCCCTGATAGAGTTGCCCCTATACACGCTTTCCAGGCGTGCTCCTTCGACCACTCGGACATCTCTCCATAATATATAACAATATTAAATTTAGCTACTGCTATATATTATCATATCCTTTTTTATATTGCAACCTTTATAGATACAGTAGTTTTTTGCTAATAATGAACTTTTTTTCTTTTTATCCATAGAATTAATATTATTCCAAGTATTATTGATATTAAACTTACAATTTGAGCCGTTCTTAATCCAAAAAACATTAAACTATCTGTTCTTAAGCCTTCAATAAAGAATCTTCCTATTGAATATAAAATTGCATAACCAGCTAAAACTATTCCTTTATCTTTTTCTTTCTTTTTAAGAGCTAATAATACTAAAACTATACAAACTAATAAATCCCAAATGGATTCATATAAAAAGGTTGGATGATAATAAGCACCATTTATATACATTCCTCTTTGAATAAACTCAGGAAATTTACTAATAAATTCTTTAGTAACTTCTCCACCATGAGCTTCTTGATTCATGAAATTTCCCCATCTTCCTATGGCTTGTGCTAAAATAACTCCTGGCATTATTACATCTACATATTCAAAGAAATTTATCTTTCTATACCTTGCAAATAAATATCCTGAAATTAAAGCACCTATTACTCCCCCGTGGATTGCCATCCCGCCATTTCTTATGTTTATAACGTCTATAAAAGAGTGATAATTTTCAAATTCAAAAATAACATAATATAATCTTGCTGTAATTATTGATACTGGAAATACTACTAAGAAGGCATCAACTATTACTTCAAAGTTTAATCCTTTTTTCTTAGCTAAGATGTTGGCTAATAACAAAGCTGCTACTACACCAAGAGATATAATTATTCCATACCACATAATTTCTATACCAAATATTTCAAAAGCCACTCTATTCATATTTATCACCTTACCTTACTTATTGTAAAATACTTGTTCTTATTATAGTTTATTATCAACTTTATTTCTAGTATTATAAAAGAAATCTGTAAGCAACTTACTGCAACTTTCATTATATAGCCAGTTTACCTGAACATACCAATTAAAAATATTATAGTCTAGTAAGTTAACTATAGATCCGCAAGCCCCCATATCTCTATTAAAGGTTCCTATATAAAGTTTAGATATTCTGCTTTGAGCTATGGCAGCCGCACACATTGGACACGGTTCTAAGGTAACATACATTTCTGCTCCTTGAAGCCTCCAGTTTCCTATTTTTTTGCAGGCTTCTTCTATAGCTAAAATCTCTGCATGAGCAGTTGGATTCTTTAGAGTTTCTTTTAAATTATGTGCTTTAGCTAAAATTTCTCCATCTTTAACAATAACTGCTCCAATAGGAACTTCTCCTTTATTATAGGCTTTCTTAGCTTCTTCTAGTGCTATATCAATATAGTACATAAACCTTTCCTTTCTATAAAAAAGAGCTGTAACACAACTATAATGTTATGAAACAACCCTTCTTTCATTTAATTATGGAATTTCAGTATAAACTGAAATTTCACTAAGATTGTTAATTGTATATTTAACTATCAAATATTTAAGTAAAAATTCTTACCTTTTTAACTCTATTTTTATCTACTTTTTCTACTATAAACCTAATATTATTATATTTAACTTCTTCCTTTTCCTTAGGAATCCTTCCCAACTGACCTATTACCAAACCACCTATAGAATCAAACTCCTCCGATTCCATATTAACTCCTATAAGTTCTGATATATCATCTAATCTAGCACTTCCATCAACAATAAACTCATCTTCTTTTACTACTATTATTTCATCATCTTCTTCCTTATCATATTCATCTTCTATTTCCCCAACAATTTCTTCAATTAAATCCTCTATAGTTACTATACCAACAGTACCTCCATATTCATCTAGAACTACTGCCATATGATTTCTTGTTTTCTTCATTTCATTTAATAATTCAGATATTTTCTTATACTCGAAGGTATAATATGGCTCCCTTATATAATCTAATATATTAAAATCTTCATTAGGGTTATTAACTAAAATAAGATCCTTTACTCCTAATATCCCTATAATATCATCTATCTTATCTTTATATATAGGTATTCTTGAAAATTGCTCCCTTTTAATAACTTCCATAACTTCTTCATAACTAGCATCAGAAGGTAATGCCACGATGTCAACTCTTTGAACCATAACATCCCTTACTTGAGAATCTGCAAATTCTATAACATTAAATATCATTTCTTTTTCAACATCTTCAAGAACTCCCTGCTCTTCACTTACTCCTACCATTGTTTTTATTTCTTCTTCTGTAATAAATTGCTCTCTATTATTGGGTTCTCCTCCTAATATTTTTATTAATAAGCCAGAAACCTTTGTAAAAATTGTTACTAATGGGTTAAATATTATCACTAAAATATTAATTGGTTTTATTACTGCCAAAGCAATTTTTTCTGAGTTTAGTTTTGCTAAAGATTTTGGAGTTATTTCCCCAAATATTAGTACCAAAATTGTCATAATTGCAGTTACTAATCCTATTGAACCTTCACCAAAAGAAGAAATTGCTATTGAAGTTGCTATTGAAGATGCTGCAATATTAACTATATTATTACCGATTAAAATGGCACTTAATATCTTACCAGGATCTTCTAATAATTTCTCTATTAATTTTGCTCCCTTTACTCCCTCTTCTACCATATGCCTTATTCTAATTTTACTTAAGGCCATTAAGGCTGTTTCTGACATAGAGAAGAATCCCGATAAAATTAATAATACTAATAGTAAAATTATCTGCCACGTATAACTGTCCAAACTAATCCTCACTCCTAAAAATAAATATATTCTTATATAAATATTATACCATAATTTATATTTAATTCCTTTATATATTAAAAAGTTAAAAATAAAAGCCCACAAATTTCATTGAAATTTGCAGACTTTTCTGGTATCCCCAACAGGAATCGAACCTGTATCTGTCCCTTAGGAGGGGACCGTTCTATCCATTGAACTATGGAGACATATTTATTTCATAACTTAATATTATTATAACATTAAAAATATGTCAATGCTTTATAAAATCATATTTTTTTATGAATGCTTTTATAGATAATAACTTTGATATATACTTAATTTATGGAAATTATTCTTGAGAGGATGGAATTATATGTTTAGATCAATTATTTGGTATTTATTCTTTTTTATAAGCTTATTAATTAGTATGCCTTGGTCTATAAGAGTAAAAATGTTAGATAAAAAGGGATTAATTGAAAAAAAAGATGAACTTGTAAATAAAGTAACCAAGCTTTGGGCAAACAGCCTTTTAAAAGTAGCTGGAATTAAAGTTAATGTTTATGGACTAGAGAATCTTCCTAAGGATAAAACTGTTTTATTTGTTGGAAATCATCAAGGTAACTTTGACATTCCAATTTATATTTCTAAAATACCAACACTAAAAGGATTTATTGCTAAAGTTGAAATTGAAAAAATCCCAGGAATAGTAACTTGGATGAAGCATATGAACTGCGTTTTTATGGATAGAAGCAGCTTAAGAAAATCTAGTGAAGCTATAATTAAAGGAATAAAAATTTTAAAAGAAGGTCATTCTTTAGTTATTTTCCCAGAAGGAACAAGAAGTAAAGGAGATAATATGGGAGAATTTAAAGCTGGCAGCTTTAAACTTGCCACAAAGTCTAAAGTTCCTATAGTTCCTATTACAATTAATGGATCATACAAAATAATGGAAGCAAATAAGAAAAAATGGATAATAAAACCTGCTAAAGTAGATCTCCATATTCATAAAGCAATAGAAACTTCCAATTTATCAAAGGAAGAACAAGAGGAACTTCCTAAAAAAGTTAAAGAAATCGTAGCTAGTAAACTAATATAAAAATTAATAGATTTTTACTGGATTAACAACCTTATTATGCTATTAATTTTTCCTTTATAATTAAGTACTTATATTAATTAACAATTGTAATCATTTAAATATGAATTTTATAACAAAAAGTAAAAAATAAATTCTTTTCCTAGGAAATAATTCGAGCATAAATCCTAATTTTAGTGTATACTAAGTAAGTTGATTAGTGATAATATATTTAATCATAATTTTTTATTAATAGAAAGAGGATTTTGAATGAATGAAATTAAATTTAGTGATTTAGAGCTTAAGGATACCCTTTTAAGATCTATTGCAGAAATGGGTTTTGAAAAACCATCTCAAATACAAGCAGAGGCTATTCCTATTGCTTTAGAAGGATATGATATTATAGGTCAAGCTCAAACTGGTACTGGTAAAACAGCTGCCTTTGGCTGTACTATAATTAATGGAATTTCTAAAGAAGATGGGCTTAGTGCTATAATACTATCTCCAACAAGGGAATTAGCTATTCAGGTTCATGATGAGCTTAAAAAATTATCAAAATATGATAACTTAAATATAGTAGCTGTTTATGGAGGAGACTCAATATCATATCAAATAAAAGCATTAAAAGGAAATGTAAATATTGTAGTTGGTACTCCAGGAAGATTATTAGATCATATAAGAAGAAAAACCTTATCTTTAGATAATATTAAATATTTAGTATTAGATGAAGCTGATGAAATGTTAAATATGGGCTTTATAGATGATCTTGAAGAAATAATAAAACAAGTACCATCAGAAAGACAAACTTTACTCTTTTCAGCAACAATGCCTGATCCAATCAAAAAACTTGCAAAGCGTTATTTGAAAAAAGATGTTAAACATATAGCTATTAAAAAGACTTCGATGACAGTTTCTAAAATTAGTCAAAGTTATTTTGAAGTATCTCATAAATCAAGATTTGAGGCTTTATGCAGAATCTTAGACTTTGATCAGCCAAAATCATCAATGATATTTTGTAAAACTAAAAAGGGCGTTGATGAACTAGTTGAAGCTATGCAGGCAAGAGGTTATGTTGTTGAGGGAATGCATGGAGATATGTCTCAAGCTCAAAGATTAAGAACTTTAAAGAAATTTAAAGAAGGCTCTTTAAACTTTTTAGTTGCAACAGATGTTGCTGCAAGAGGTATTGATGTTGAAGGAGTTACTCACGTTATTAACTATGATCTCCCTCAAGATGTAGAAAGCTATGTGCATAGAATTGGAAGAACAGGAAGAGCTAATAGAGAAGGAACTGCCTATTCCCTAGTATCACCTAAGGAATATCCTATGTTAAAGCAAATAATAAGTGTTACTAAAAGCGAAATTAACAAAAAGAAGGTTCCAACTGTAAATGAAATATTTAAGAATAAATCTCATAATTTATTAAAAGATGTAGCAAACAATATTGAACTTTCAAACAACGAAAGATTTATACCAATGGCTAAGGAATTATTAGAAAAATATGATGCTGTTGAAGTAATTGCTGCTTTAATGAAAAGTAATTTCAAAGATGATTTATTTGAATTCTATACATCTAATGAATTAAAAGCCCCAAAAGCTGATTCTGAATATGTCCGTTTATTCTTCTCTGTAGGTAGAAGGGATGGAATCACTCCTAAAACTATCATTAACTTTATAAAAGATAATGCTAGAGTTAAAGCATCACATATTGGAGATATTGATATATTGGAAAATTTCTCTTTTGTGAATGTTAGTCCAGATATAAAAGATAAGGTTCTAAATAAATGTATGGGAATTAAATTTAACAGAAGAAAAGTTAATATTGAAGTAGCTAATAAGAAGAAAAAAAGATAATAAACTAAAGAAAAGCTGTTTTAGATGTAAAATGTACCCCTTGTCAAGGACAGTTTAAAAAAAGACTATGAAACAGCTTCAAGAAGATGACTTCTGTATCGGACAGGAGTCATCTTTTTTAAATTCCACTGAGATCTATAGTTATTATAA
>Ga0134091_1000548_pt1 | contig 34759 bp, 28 predicted proteins | sample 2_5taG_FD_94451 | JGI IMG/M metagenome (GOLD analysis project Ga0134091, IMG submission 94451) | Switchgrass degrading microbial communities from high solid loading bioreactors in New Hampshire, USA - 2_5_20_6_A2 metaG | ecosystem: Engineered > Bioreactor > Semi-continuous > Anaerobic >...
ATGCGAGGAAACCTTTAGCGGAGTGCAGCTTAGAGATGGGCAAAAAGAAGCGAGGACAAGCAAGCCAACTGTTTGAGCAAAAATGCTACCTGCTAAATTTTTCTAAAGCATTTTTGCGAGTTTTGGCTTGCCCGAGGTGAACTGCCCAGCTCTTGCAAACGAAGCGACTGTTTCCGTGCATTGGCACGATATCTTTACCTCTCAGCAGCTTCACATCATTTTTGCGAGTTTCTGCCTGCCCGAGCTGATACTTACCAGTTCCTGCAAATGCAGCTACTGTTTCCGACATTGCATGATATCTTTACCTTAAAGTGTTTGGAAATACCGTGCAATGCGAGGAAACTTTCAGCGTATTACAGGATTTCATGATTTTTCAGCTCCTGCCTCAATGATTCCGGATCCCTGAACACAATCCCCTTAATGCCGAGCTCCTCCGCAGCCGAAACATTCGCAGGAGTGTCATCTATGAAAATGCATTCATCGGGGTTTAAAGAGAACTTTTCAAGCATTTCCTGGTATATTTCCCGTTCGGGTTTCAGAAGGCGGTAGTGCGATGATATGAAAATACCGTCGAATAATTCAAAAAAGCCGTATTTTTCGAAAACCCTTCCGAACGCCTTTTCATGGAAGTTCGAAAGAAGATACAGGTTGTAACCTTTCATTTTCAGTTCTTTCAGAAGGTCTACGTTCTCTTCTATGGGCATCATTATTTCAACCCAGTTGTATAAAAGATATTCTATATCTTTCGCATAATCTTCACAGTCAGCCGACATTATGCGTACCGCTTCCCCGTAATCAACAGTCCCCCGGTCAAGGTCAAGCCAGGTTTTGCTGCCGAATACCGCCTTATACAGTATCCGTGCCTTTTCTCCCTTGCCGTAAAGCCTGTAAACATAGTCTTCGGGCTCAAATGTCAAAAGCACCCTTCCAAGATCAAAAATGATTGATTTTATCATTATATCTCCCCGCATTTCTTTTTGACATTTTAACACATTTTATTGCAATCCGCCTCGGAAATGGAACATTTTTCAGCAGAAACAAGTCTTAAATTCAAAATAAAAACAGCAGCATCTTTGGTATATTTAATGCATTTGTAACGTGATTGTATGAAAAATATGCTATACTTATTCTAATAAATGACTTATCAGCAACACTTCAGGGCATTTCATCAGGTATTTTGGTTTGAAAGGTGTGATTGGAAGTGAGTGATACTCTATTTAACATTTATCAGCAGGTCCAGGGATTCGGACTGTACATAATAATTACCACGTTTGTAATATTTATTGTGGCTTTTATTGCAAACCTCGTAATTCGCAGAAAGTATCTTGTCATTCTTGATGATTTGCTCGACTGGCACAGGAAAAAAGAAGCCACATTCCATTCCGACATACTTAACAGGATTGTTGAGGAATACAAAACCACGGCGGTTGAAAGTTACAGCGAGGTAAACACGCAGGCGATAATCGAAAAGAACTTCAACCTGCGTTTACGGGGTCTTGCCTTAGGTGAACGGTTTATTAAAAACACAAATACCCTTCTAATCACACTTGGCCTGTTTGGAACATTCGTAGGACTGACTACCGCGGTTGCAGAGCTCGCTGGAATATTCACCAATATGGATGTTTCCGAACTTATCGAAAACTCCGGCATACAACAGCTTTTAAGCCACCTCATAGGCTCTCTTGAGGGAATGTCGGTTGCATTTGTTACAAGTCTTGTGGGCGTAGGATGCTCAATCATACTGACAATTCTTCTTACTATATTCAGTGCCGCAGAGGCCCGGGAAAACCTGATGGTCCAGATCGAGGAATACCTTGATAATACGATTGCCATGGTTGTATCTCAGGATAAGGAAACCGAATACACCATGATGAACAATATCTTAAGGGAAACCTTCATGGAGTTCGGTGATAAAATCCAGGCTTCATTAAGGGAAGCGGTGGAGGATTTCGGACAGAAACTGACCACCGTTGTCATGGATGTTAATGTTTCAAGCCAGACCCTTGATGCAACCGTTGACAAGTTCGATTCCTCCCTTGCCAATTTTGCCTCGAACATGAAGGATCTGAACGAGTTCAACATAAACATGCGCAACAATATTGAGAGAATGGATGTAAACTTCATAAAAGTTGCCGAAGCTCTCACAAAGGCCTCGGATATTGTGGTGGAAAACTACAACAGCATTGAGAATTTCTCGAAGAATATCCGTGATGCTGCCGATGAAATGACGCAATACAACCGCCAGCTTGTGAGCGATATAAGCAGTCTTGTAGGCGAAGTGACATCCACCGTCCAGGTTGTGGAAAAACTTGCCGGTGCGATGAACACAAACATGCAGCAGCATACAAGGGATCTTGAGATTTACCAGGAACACTTTACAAAAGTCATGATGAAAACCAACGACGAGATAAAGGAATTTGGAAAACTTGCTGCAACCTCTTTCTCCGAGGCTCTGAACAGTGCAAGCGCCGAAATGAGCCAGAAGATGAAAATATCACTGGAAGAGAGTCTGAACGGCATACTCCAGCTTTTGGAGCAGTTCCGTGAAAACCAGGTTCATTTTGCAAAAACCATTGCGTCCCTTCCCGAGCAAGTTCTGACATATAACCAGGTTGCAGCGTCAAAGATTGATCGCCAGCTTGAAGAAATACGGGAGATGGCTGCAAAACAGCAGGATTAACCACAAGGGGTGTTGCAGATGAAGGTAAGGAACCGTAATTTCAGAAAACCTGAGGCAACAGAGCATTTCTGGCCCTCATTTACTGATGTTATGTCCACTATAGTCCTGGTACTGTTCTTTCTCATATTTTTAGCCTATTTCCAGCAGATGTTTTCGGTTTCTATCTGGAATGAGAGGCTGAGCCAGGCAAAGGCAGAACTTCTGGCCACCGAAGAGGAATTAAACCTTGCAGGGAAGGAACTGGAACTTAAAAAACTTGAAATCTCAGAAAAAGAGGACGCTCTGCGCATAATGCAGAACACGGCTGAGAAACTTAAAGCCGAAGTGGAGCAGGGTCAGCGCGAGCTCAGAGTTTCTCTTGAAAAACTGCGCGAGCAGGAAAAGATAATAGCCGACAGTAACAGGGAACTTGGAGAGCTAAGGGGCAAACTTCAGAATATATCGGTATTAAGGTTAAGCATTCTTGAAGAGGTTAAGAAATCCATAGAGGACGAAATAGGAACCTCCACCACTCCTGACGGTGAACCCCTTGTAGCCATCGACAGCAATGCAAACCTCATAATCAATAACCAGCTCCTTTTTGCAAAGAAGTCAGCAGAAATATCCACAGAAGGCCAGGCACTGCTGAGCCGTTTTGCCGTTGCATTCGAAAAAATACTTGACGACGAAAGCATACGCGATTATATTGATTCAATCAACATAGAAGGTCACGCAGATATAGACGGATCATTCCAGAGCAACTATGCCCTGTCCTGTGAGCGGGCATATGCCGTAATAAACACAATGATGGCGAAAAACCCCCGTCTTGAGCAGAAGTACGGCCAGTATTTCGCAGCGACGGGATTTTCTGAATTCCGCCCGATTGATTCAGGTCTGACCGAGGCAGCCAAGACTAAAAACCGCCGTATCCAGATTTCTATAACCATCAAGGACACCCATGTACAGAACATAATCAGGGAGTATCTTGAAGAATCGGGTTTCAGTGAATAGACAGAACTTGGAGAGGATATCGATGGATCTGAAGATGAGCTTGGACATCAGAATGCTGAAGTTCCAGGACTATATCCGCAGGAAGCCTGACAGGCCTTTTGGATATTACGGGCTTGGAATCCAGTACATGCTTGCGGGAAAACCGGGCCTTGCCGACAAAATGTTTACACAGGCCCTTAAGAAGAATCCAGGTTATGTTCCGGCAAAGTCAGGGAAACTTGAGGTACTTCTTGCAGAGGAAAGATATGTAGCCGCGGCGCGGTACTACCAGAAAAACAGGGAGAGTTTCGAGAGAAAAAGAATATACGCAAAGCGGGTACACCGTACAGTAAGCAGGATATATCTTCTGCGCAGTTTCTCGGTCCACTTGGGGAAGCTGCGTTCGATATTCGCTTTTGACGAAAAAATCGGCGCCCTTCAGAAAATGTATAATGCAAATGCAAAAAATCCCGTTGTTAATATCCTTCTGTCCATGTATTTTCTGAAAAAAGAAAAGGACGATGACAGGGCATTTGCTTTATACAACCTGTGCGTGGGCTTGGACGGCATCTGTGACAGGCTGAGATGGGATCTTGTCAATATACTTTCAAAGAAGCAGCCTGCCATTCTAAGGGACACTAAAATTGCTGATCTTTTCCAGTCAATACCTGAAAATTTATATAAGGTTGATTATGTAAACTTCCTTCTCACCTGTTTCATGGCCCAGCATGACATGGAAAAGGTAATGAACGCGTTCTCGAACGTTAATGAAAGGCAGCTCGTTCCCAGCCGGAGAACCATGTGGGAATTCCTTTACTTCTGCAGCAGCAGGGATGTGTGGAATTCCACCGCTGCATCGTACTGCCAGAAACTTATTGAAAACGGCTGGGTCAACAGTTTCCTGTCGCAGACAGCGATACGGCTGAAAAACAAAGGTTTTATCAGCTCCAATAATAAAATATTCAGTATCCTGTCACTTTACGGATATAATGAAGCGTGAGACCTGATTTCAGCCCATGCATCCCTGTTTTGGCCCAGCCTTCGTTACCTGCTTTTTTATTTTTCAGCGTTTGCTTTAATAATCTCCACGATCAGCGCAGTTGCCTTAACCATGTCCGAAATGGCAATCTGCTCATTTGTTCCGTGTACATTCGCCATTCCAACGCTTAAGTTCACGGCTGGAATCCCCTTGGTGTTCAGGACATTGGTATCACTGCCTCCGCCCGTTGACTGGGGTATCAGCGGAAGATTCAGCGCGTCGGTTGCCTTTTTCAAAAGACCCATAATCGGATGAGTGTCGGGAATGAAATAGCCTCCGTAAGCTCTTTTCACTTCGGCCTGTACCGTTGCTTTTTCCTTCTCTGCACTGTTTTTGAAAGACTCCACCCATTTACCTGTATACTCGTCAAGTTTCTGCTCGGATATGCTTCTTAACTCCCCTTCGATAATTACCTCATCGGGGACAATGTTAGTGGCTCTTCCGCCTTTTATTATGCCCAGGTTGCATGTGCTCTCCTCATCAATCCTGCCCATGAAAGGAAGATTTGATATGGCAGCTGACGCCGCACGGATGGCGTTAATCCCTTCCTCGGGACAGACCCCGGCATGGGCTGCCTTACCTTTGACAACAAACGTTATTTTGTTATGATAAGGGGCTTTTATAGCAACAGTGCCGATGGGACCTCCCTCGTCCAGCACAAAGGCATATTTTGCCGGTATCTTTGAGGTGTCAAGCGCCTTTGCGCCATACAGCCCGGTTTCTTCAGCAATGGAAAATACGGCGTATACATCACCATGCGGTATGTTTTGTTCATCAAGGACTTTAACCGCTTCCAGTATGCAAGCAACACCGGCAAGGTCATCACCGCCAAGCACGGTTGTACCGTCGCTTGTAATGATATCCCCGTTTATCACGGGTTTTTTGCCCATACCGGGCTCAACGGTATCCATATGCGCCATGAAAAGAAGCGCCGGAGCATCCGTGTTTCCTGGAATCCTTACAATAACGTTTCCCGCATTTCCCCCGATTGCTTCCCCGGCATTGTCCTCCTCCGGCACATAGCCTGACTCTTCAAGTTTTCTTTTAATCAGATCGGCCATTTGCCGTTCATTTCCCGAGGTACTGTCGGTTTCAACCAGTTCGCAAAAGGTTTTGACAAGCCTTTCGGTATTTACATTACTTGAATCCCTGCTCATTATAAATTCCCTTCCCTTTTTATAATATTTATAATCCTTAAAGCCGCTTTATTCATTTATACCGGTAGAGCCAAAACCGCCGCCGCGATTTGTCCCGATACCGCTTACCGAATCAACAACCTTTAACTTCATCCTGGGGACTTCCTGCAGAACCAGCTGTGCAATCCTGTCGCCCTTTCTAATGCAATATATACCCTGTTTGTTCCCGCTGCTGTCAACGGTATAGTACTCATCACCGCCTGCCCCGGCGGATGTATTCGTCACTATTATCCCCAACTCATCCCTGTACCCTGCATCTATTGTTCCGGGCGAGTTTGCAATCCGTAAAGGAGTTTTCAGTGAAATACCGCTCCTGGGTCGGACCTGGATCTCGTAGCCCGGAGGTATTGCAAGTTTTAACCCGGTTGGAACAATGGCTGTTTCATTCGGGTGAATTATTACATCCTCTGCGGCGCATACATCCATTCCAGCATCCCATTCATTCCTGTACCTGGGCAACGTAACGCCCTCTCTGCATATTTCCACAGCAACTTCAATTTCTTTCATAGCAACCAGCCCCCATTCCGTTATAAATTTTATATTATTCCACGCCGCGATGGTAATGACCCCGTGTCAGGTTCTTGCTCTTCAGGCTCAGAAGCAGGTTCCGGTGCTCTGCTCCGGGTTTTCTTCCATCAATCCACAGATCCCTGTAATAGGCGCATATATCCCTTATTTCCCCGGGACTTTCATCCATGATGCCGATTCTTAAAATCTTTACATCGGTTTTTTCGAAGGGGCTTACATCATCTGCCATCAGTATGCTGCTGTTATACAGCGTTGTTCTTCCATGCACGGGATCTGTAATATACAAAAAGCGTTTCCCTCGGCTGTCTGCCAGGTATCCCTGCCTGTTCATGCATGTGCCGCATTTCCGGCCGCAGCTCCCGTTATTGCTTGCAGGGCAGTATTCAAGCGTCATGACGGGTATCGCCCCGTATACACAGGCCTCAAGGAGAATACCCGGCGACCTGAGTCTTACCAGCGCTTCAAAATTAAGCTCAAGGGAAGGCATTATCCCCGACGGTTTATATTTTCCCAGGATAACCGCTGCCGGTGTATTGAAAATGTTCATTGTAAAGTCAACTGCAGCGGGTATATCGGGAAACTCTTCCCGCATACGATGAAGCGCCCCTAAATTCCCTGCAAGGATACCGTCTATTTTATCCTTCACCGATGCAATTTTCTTAACATACATATCCATCTGTTTGTCCGTAAGAACGGCAGGAACTGCCGCAAAAACCTCTGTTCCGGCATTCCTGAACTCTTCAGCGGCATCAAATGCCTCCGCCTTAAGGTATACCCTGTCGGCTGGAAGAGTACCCCGTAATTCTGCCGGCGGTGTTTTATAAAAGAATACGCTGATTTTCCTTTGTTCCGACAGAACCTGCGCATTTCCCGGGAAATATTTTTTTTCAGCCGGGAAATACCTTTCGGCTGTATCCCTGCGCTTTTCCGACAGCCTGCTTAACGCGTCCCTTCGCATTTCATTTATAAGAGATACGGGAACAAAAGAGCTGTTGTCGGTAAGAACCTTTATATTTTCAAAATAATACGGCGTATCTCCTGTTTTCTTCAGCTGTCCGGCAATACGTTCTTCGGTCAGTGGTTTATTTACCGCCTCTTCGCTGGGTTCCGCCCCTTCAACATGGACAGTATTCCCGCTTTTGTCAGCAACACTAAGCAGGGGTTTCTCTCCTGCAAACAGCCTGAACTCGCCAGTGACAGGTACTGTCGGTACATTTTTCGCCGCAAATCCGGACAGGTATTCCATTAACTCCTTGTCATAGGTTTTGTAAACAGGGCTGCCGGGCGCCGCAAAGGATTTGAAATTGCCCAGCAGTACCAGGTCACCCTGCCCGGCACTTTTTACATGCTCTCCGTCCTTAATCATGACGCTGACAATGGCGGACAGCGTTTCCCTGTCCCATATTTCAATTCCGTCCCCGATGCTGACCTGTTCATCAAGCCTGACATTAATCAGCCTGTCGTTCCTGCCTCCGAAAAACTTCCGGGGCTCCCCTTTATCCTGCTCTGCAACGGTGCCCACCCGGATCCCCCTGTGCTTCGGGTGTTCAATACTGAGAATCCTTTTATCCATCCCTTTAAGGTACCCGGCGGTGAACCCGCCCCGGTTGAAGACCTGTTCAAGTATGCGGATATCCCGGCATTCCACCCGGTATGATGATGGATCCGACATTGCAAGATCAAGATATTTCCTGTATATCATAACCGTTGCGGCCACATATTCAGGGGATTTCATGCGGCCCTCGATTTTAAGCGCCGCAACACCTGTATTAAGAATATCAGGCAAAAGCCCAAGGGTCATCAGATCTTTCGGGCTCAACAGGTAATCGCCCGAAGTACTCAGCCCGTCAATCCTATAAGGCAGTCTGCACGGCTGGGCACATCTTCCGCGGTTCCCGCTTCTCCCACCGATAAAACTGCTCAGAAGGCACTGGCCCGACCGGCAAATGCACAATGCCCCGTGTATAAAGATTTCGACCTCGATACCAGTATTCCGTATAATGCTTTCTATCTCCGTAAGGCTTAACTCCCTCGCCAGCACAACGCGGCTGATGCCAAGAGCCTGCGCCGCTCTCACACCGTCGGTATTGTGTATTGTCATCTGTGTACTGGCATGGATAGGCAATCCGGGCGCAGTTTCCTTTAGAATCTCTATCAGGCCGATGTCCTGGACAATAATTCCGTCAATTCCCTCATTATATGCAAAAGAAGCCAACTGTCGGGCTTCTTCAAGCTCTTTGTCTGCAATTAATGTATTTAAAACAAGGTAAACCTTAACACCCCTGGTATGAGCATCCTTTATAACTTCCGAAAGAGCTTTGTTGTCAAAATTGCCGGCGTTGATTCTTGCATTAAAAGCCTTTGCACCCAGGTAAACCGCATCCGCGCCTGCTGCAACTGCCGCCCTGTACGCTTCGGGACTTCCTGCCGGAGCCAGCAGCTCTGCCCTCTTATTTTTCATACTCCTGCACCCTGCTGATTTTCATCCTGCAGATTCTTTTCTCCTTCCTTCTGCCCACTGTCGGAAACAGCGTCATCTTCGCCGCATCCCGAACCTTTCGGGTCTTCCTTTTCAGGATCACCGGGCACCTCAGCGACAACTGTTTCCTCCCCGGGTTTATACCTGTACTTATATACTATTTCCTTTTTCTTTTGATCTTTTTCAAATAATTTTTTAATCCAGTCTATAATATCCAAAATTCCCTTTGCCTTAACCAAAACATCCTTCCTTAACAATTCGGCCGCATCCTTCGCCGATTCCGATATTTTCCCGACATTATTTACAACCTTCTGTATTGACTCCATTTCATCCTTCAGAATGTCCGATACAGCTGCTACATTGTCGGTAATTTCCGGAAGTTTTTCAAGGGTATCGTCAATGTTTTTGCGGTTTTTCTCCAGTATTCTGTTCAGGTTTTTCAAAATACCGACCAGGTTGGCAGTTGCCAGCAGCAGATAAAACAACACACCCGTGGCAAGGACAAAAAGCACTACCTTGAACAGGTCACCCCAGGTAATTGTTGAATCCAGCATACAAAACTCCTCCAGTAATCACCGTTTTTTACTTGATATTATGTAACCTTGGCTTGTGGGAATTGTCTCCTGTGGCCTTTGCAAGAGCATTTCTAACCTCTGAAAGCTCAGCCTCGCGTCTTGTGAGCTCAAGGAGAAGATGCTTGTTTTCTTCGTTTGCCTTCTGTAGCTGCTGTGACAGCATATCCCTTTCCTGCTTTATTTCCTGCAGGGCTTTTTTCGCAAGCTCCAGCTCTCTCTCCAAGGTTTCTTTTTCCTCGGAGATCTTGAACATTTCATCAACTACATTAATTGCGGTTAAAACAGAAGCCATGGAAGTGCTTAAAGTATGGTTGGCACGCATGATCTCAGATGTCTTCTGGTCGACATATAATGCAACTTTTTGCATATATTCGGCAGATTCATAACCACAAACAGTATACTCGTTCCCTGCGATACGTACAATTACTTTATTCTTGCCTGCCATCTGATCAACTCCTGTTTCCTTTCGTATAATACGGTAAAAATCACAGATAAACTCAGATAATACAAGGACATATTTTTACCATCTTAGTTAACTTATCGGTTTAACACTGGTAAAACTTGAATTACTTACAACCAGTATATCACATAAAAATGTCATTCTTCAATAAAAAACGCACCGAACTGCAACCCCCGGTAAATACAGCCGTATATGGGCATTGCACAATATCTCTGCCGGTCACTGCCTGGTATCTGCATATCCCTGCCACGCAGGGAAACCTTAACCAGAATGTGGTTTCAAAATGCAGAAAGGGGGTATCAGCCGCTGCTATACCCCCCGCATTGTAAGCGATATCCTGTTTCTTTCGGTGTCCACATCCAGAACCTTCACTGTGACTATATCACCTACAGAAACCACTTCCATTGGATTTTTAACGAACCTGTCTGAAAGCTGTGATATATGGACCAGTCCGTCCTGGTGCACGCCTATGTCCACAAATGCGCCGAAATCGGCCACGTTCCGTACCGTTCCTGTAAGCACCATACCCGGCTTCAAATCAGAAATCTGCAGCACATCCAGCTTCAGCATCGGGGGCGGCAGTTCCTCCCTCGGATCCCTGCCCGGCTTTTTCAGTTCTTCAATTATGTCCCTGAGAGTCGGCTCTCCTATACCAAGCTCTTCAGCAAGGCTTTTAACGCCTGTTTTCTGAACCGCCAAATCCAGTAAATGAAGATTATTGTTCAATACATCCTCATGGGTATAGCCCAGTTTAGCCAAGAGCCGTTCACACGCTTCATAGGATTCGGGGTGGACAGCCGTATTATCCAGTACATTGTCTCCGTCGCGGATTCTCAAAAAACCGGCACACTGCTCGAAGGCCTTCGGACCGAGTTTCGGAACCTCCTTAAGCTCCTCGCGGTTTTTGAACCTGCCTGCCTTTTCCCGGTATGCAACGATATTTGCCGCAAGGCTCCTGTTAATTCCCGAAACATATGAAAGCAGCGATACAGATGCGGTATTCAAATCCACTCCGACCTTGTTTACAACATCCTCGACTACCGCACCAAGGGTTTCGCTCAGGCGCTTCTGGTTCATGTCATGCTGGTACTGGCCAACTCCTATGGCCTTCGGATCTATTTTTACCAGTTCGGCCAGCGGATCCTGCAGGCGCCTTGCTATTGAAACAGCACTTCTTAAGGATACGTCAAAGTCCGGAAACTCTTCCGCTCCGAGTTTTGATGCGGAATACACCGACGCACCCGCTTCGCTTACCACCATGTATTTAACATCCCTGTCAATCTCTTTAAGCATGTCGGCAACAAAAATCTCGGATTCCCTGCTTGCTGTGCCGTTGCCTATCGCGATTACGTCAACCTTGTGTTTTTCAATCAACCCCTTGAGCACTTTTTTGGCTTCCTCTGTTTTGTTCTGCGGCGGTGTCGGGTATACAACGCCGGTGGCAAGAACCTTTCCCGTTTCGTCAACAACACAGATCTTGCACCCCGTACGGTATGCGGGATCGAGCCCGAGAACAACACAGTTATGGACTGGCGGCTGCATCAGCAGATTTTTTAGGTTTTTCCTGAAAACAACCATGGCCTGTTCTTCAGCCCTTTCGGTCAGTTCATTCCTTATTTCCCGTTCAATGGACGGCTGGATTAACCTTTTATAGGCGTCTTCTATCGCTGCTGACATATGCTTTCTTTTTTCCCTGTTCGTTATGCCGTAAGCGCTGAACAAAAAGGACATGATTTTTTCCTCGGGTACAGATATGTCAACCTTCAGAAACTCTTCCTTTTCTCCTCTGTTAATTGCCAGTATCCTGTGGCTTACAATGGATTTTACAGGTTCCCTGAAATCATAGTACTGCCTGTAGACCGAATCCTCTTCCTTCTTAGCTTTCGATTCCACAATGCCGAAGTTGTGGAAAATGCTCCGGATCTCCTTTCTCACCGAGGCATCATCCGAGATTTCCTCGGCTATTATGTCCCGTGCTCCCTGCAGAACATCATCCACGCTGTTTAATTCCTTTTCAGGATCCACGTACTCCATGGCTTTGCTTTCTATATCATCGTCTGAGACAGTTCCGGGCAGGATTAAAGAAGCAAGAGGTTCGAGGCCCTTTTCCCGGGCAATCATCGCCCTTGTCCTGCGTTTGGGTTTGAATGGCCTGTAAATGTCTTCTATCTCCTGCAGGGTTAAGGCAGCTTCAATTGATGCTGATATTTCTTCGGTTATTTTGCCCTGCTCTTCAATCAGGCGGTACACATCCTGCTTTCGCGCTTCAAGGTTTTTCAGGTATGAATAGCGATCATTGATTTCACGCAGTACCTGGTCGTTCAGCGAGCCGGTCATTTCCTTCCTGTACCTGGCTATGAAGGGAATGGTGTTACCTGCGTCTATAAGATCGATAACGTTGTTAACCTGCGTTTTGCTCAGCTGAAATTCTTTCTGTAAAACAGCCCTGATATCCATAGGTATCCTCCTGTAAACAAAATGACCTTTACAGTATAATATAAATTATATTTCCCGGACAAGCAGAAAATAAGAATGCTGCTGTGTAGATACACAGCAGCAGTTGGATTAGGACTGTTGCAAACTGTTTTTGCTTGAGAATCTGTTGTTGTTTCAGCGGAAAGGGGCACATGAATCATTTACCTGTTTTATTCCTGAAAACATGCTTTTCAACTTTTTTCTTGACCCGCTGAAGTGCATTGTCAACAGATTTCACAGGTTTGTTCAGTTGATTGGCTATCTCGGTATAGGACTTGTCGTTCAGATAAAGGGAAAGAACCTCCCATTCAAAGGGTGAGAGTATTTCCCCCATTTTATTCTCTATCCCGCTGACCTCTTCCTTCGTTATCAATAGCTGCTCCGGGTCCAGTATAATCTTATCCGAGATCATGTCGTAATAGGTTTTTTCGGAGTCATCGTCATAAACCCTGCGATTCAGGGAAACATACGTATTCAGCGGAATATGCTTCTGCCTTGTTGCGTTTTTTACAGCAGTTATCATTTGCCTTGTAATGCACAGCTCGGCAAAGGTCTTAAACGCCATGGACTTATCGCGCTGATAATCACGGGTTGCTTTATAAAGCCCTATCATCCCTTCCTGTACCACATCCTCGCGGTCAGCGCCGATTAGGAAATAAGTCTTTGCTTTTGCCTTCACAAGGCTCTTATACTTATTAATCAGAAATTCGGTGGCGTTTTTGTCCCCGCGCCGGCCAAGCAAAACTATCTCTTCATCTTCAAGTTTTGCGTATTCTTCCGTGTTTAATCCTGTTACCACTTCTGTCTCCCAGTCCTTTTGCTTTACATTATTTTGGTTATATATAAACTTCTCCCGTTCTGTCATGGAGCACAAAAAAACCAAAAACCGAAAAATTTACTAAATTGGCAATATGTCTTACTGAAAATTATATGTTATTGCTTGTACACTGTCAAGGCTCTGACTTCTTCAAGACAAGCCCCTTTGCCGTAATATACATTGACCGGATGTTCAGGGCTGCAAAACGTTCAAGTTCAACCCGTATTTTCTGCTGCGCTTCTTTTATTGCCGCTACCAGGTCATATCCATAAACCATTATAACATCCATATCAATAATAACACCGTCATCGCCCTTGTTTATCCTGAACCGTGTAATTTTATCCATCTCATCCATTCCGGTAATAATATGGTTTATAACCTGGTAAATTGCATAATCGGATATGGTGTATTTCCCGTTATAGCTGAAAGGCGGGCGTACCACCGACTTTTCACCGATGCTCTGGAAATGTCCTTTTGCCTTACGCTTAAAAATCTGAAGAGGATCAAGGAAGTACCCTGAAAAATCCTTTTTCAGTTCAATACTCGGTACGGGTATCACATGCTTTCCCTGGCCCAGCCTTGTATTAATAGCCTGTTTTATTTCCAGGTCGCTTGCCACATCCTCTATATAGACCTTTTCATTGACCTTTCCGATGCCGAGGTTTTCGGCTATTTTTTCCACCATACCGTCAGAAGTTCCCAGGATCAGTATTGCCTCGGGATTGTTTTTTTTAATGGCTTCAGTAACCTGGCTTCTGTGTACTTGATCCAAAAACAATGCCGTTTTTATCGAACCTATTTTCGTAGGTTCCTTTTTAGCCGACTTTCCTGCAATAATACGGTTTTGATGAATAAGCAGGCCGTCATCGATTATATAGTCGATACCTCTTTCCCTGGCCACCCAAAGAGCCCTGTAGCTTTTTCCGGTACCGCTGGCTCCAACAAAACCTACCACACGCATAAAGCTCACTCCAAATCATTTAGTCAGGCTTTGAGCAAAGAAACCAAAAAACCGTCCGGCGAACCGGCACAGCAGGTTTCAATATAATGCTGCCATAATGGTAACCACATTATACCATACCAACGGGATAATCTGTTTATAATTTATTATTTATCATACTTTTTCAGCGGGAAAAACGTGCGGATTCCGCCGTTCAGAATGAAAGGAAAAAGCGGAGATCTGAACATCTCCGCTTTCATATGCTGTATATGCAGAATAATATTATTATCAGTTGACAATCGTCTTTTCGGTTTCCTTGTCAAACAAGTGCATACTGTTCATATCAAAGGCAATCTTTATTGTGTCACCCGGCCTGGTTGTTGATTTCGGATGAACTCTTGCAGTAAAGTTAATGCCATTGATAACCATATACAGGTATGTTTCTGAACCAAGCATTTCTGTAACTTCAACCTTGGCAGTAACAGTTGCATTCGCCCACTTTTCAAGATTCTGAGGCTCGTCATGGGTATTTTCAGGACGAATACCGAATACAACTTCTTTTCCGATATATCCTGACTTCTCGATAACCTTTGCCTTGTCGGCAGGAACTTCGAGTTTGTCTTCTCCGAATTTCAGGTACAATTTCTCATCTTCCTTGATAACCGTTACATTTGCGAAGTTCATCTGCGGGCTTCCGATAAACCCTGCAACGAACATATTAACAGGATTGTCGTACAGCTCCTGAGGACTGTCGATCTGCTGGATAAAGCCGTCCTTCATAACAACGATTCTTGTACCCATTGTCAGAGCTTCTGTCTGGTCGTGGGTAACGTAGATGAATGTTGTCTGCAGTCTCTGATGCAGCTTGCTGAGCTCGGTTCTCATCTGCACCCTCAGTTTCGCGTCAAGGTTTGAAAGAGGCTCGTCCATAAGGAACACTTTCGGTTCACGCACAATCGCACGTCCCAGGGCAACACGCTGTCTCTGTCCACCGGACAATGCCTTCGGTTTTCTGTCCAGCAGGTGTTCAATATCAAGAATTCTTGCAGCTTCGTGAACTCTTCTCTTTATTTCATCTTTCGGAGTTTTTCTCAATTTAAGACCAAATGCCATATTATCGAATACCGTCATGTGAGGATAAAGAGCGTAGTTCTGGAAAACCATTGCTATATCTCTGTCCTTCGGGGCAACGTCATTCATCAGCTTGTCCCCTATGTACAGTTCACCTTCAGTTATTTCCTCGAGACCTGCAATCATTCTGAGAGTTGTTGTTTTTCCGCATCCGGAAGGTCCAACGAGAATTATAAACTCTTTGTCCTGAATATCAATGTTAAAATCACTGACTGCTGTAACACCGCCGGGATATGTCTTATAGACGTTTACTAATTTTACGCCAGCCATTTAATCCCCTCCTAAAATAAATACATTACAATCTTTTTGGCATAACAATACTGTAACATGAACCGGTCCCGGGTTGCCACTACTTTTTTAACCAAAAAAGATTTTTTTCTTTTAGTGACTTTGCATAATATAAATAATCATTTTTCAAAAAAAGCCATAAGAAAAAATTATTTTATACGTTATGGTTGCATTTTTATGCATACAAATATATAATTATGTATAAAAATACACTGGAGGGTTACTTGTGTTCAAGATTGGCATAATTGGTGCCACCGGTTATGTTGGTACCGAAATTATCCGTTTGCTTGTTCAGCATCCCGATATTGAAATAGGTGCTGTTGTTTCTAAGAGCTTCACAGGCCGGTCCTACCCGGAAATATACCCCAATTTCAGGAATCTGTTTGAAGAAACCCTTTTGGATATGGATCCGGATCTTCTGTGCGAGAAGGCAGACCTCTTTGTTACCGCATTACCCCACGACGCAGCAAAGGACATAATTCCCGCACTTATAAAAAGAGGCAGAAAGGTTATTGACCACAGCGCGGCGTTCCGGTTCAGGGATAAAAACGTGTATGAAACCTGGTATAAAACAACGCATGGTATGGAAGATCTTTTAAAAAAGGCTGTATATGGCATTCCCGAATTATACAGGAAAAAAATAGCCGGTTCGGACCTTGTGGGTAACCCGGGCTGTTACCCGACCTGCGCAATCCTGGGCGTTGCTCCGCTTTTAAGGAATAAACTTGTCTGCCTCGACAGTATAATTATCAATGCTGCATCGGGAATCTCCGGAGCCGGCAGGAAATCTGACCTGCCATATTCCTTCTGTGAACTGGACGAAAACTATAAGGCGTACGGTGTCGCCGGCCACAGGCATACGCCCGAGATAGAACAGGAATTGTCGGCGCTTGCCGGAGAAAATGTAGTTATATCCTTTACACCTCATTTGATCCCGATGAAGAGGGGACTTTTGTGTACCAGTTATCTGGACCTGAAAGACACTAACTGGACATCCGAAAGCCTTTACGAGGTTTACAGGGAATTCTACAGGAACGAGTTCTTTGTACGGGTTTTGGAACCCGGAACCCTTCCTGAAACCAAAAATGTTTCAGGTTCGAATTTTATTGATGTCAGTGTTAATTACGACAGCCGCACAAACAGGGCAATAGTTGTAAGTGCGCTGGATAACCTCGGGAAAGGCGCTGCCGGCCAGGCTGTCCAGTGTATGAATCTTATGCTCGGCATTGATGAAAAAACCGGGCTGACCTATCCGGCCTATTACCTGTAGGTCAACAGGATGCCTGCTGTTCGGGATGAAAAAAAGAACTGAGATACGAGGTGCGAAATGAAAGATATAATCAAAAAAGCAGAAATACTTATTGAGGCATTGCCTTATATACAGGCGCTTAACGGAAGAACCGTGGTAATCAAATACGGCGGCAATGCAATGATCAGTGATGACCTGAAACACTCCGTTATGGAAGATATTACACTGCTTAAGTACATTGGCGTAAACCCTGTGGTTGTTCACGGCGGAGGGCCGGATATAACCCGCATCCTTAAACGCCTTAACGTCGAATCCGAGTTTGTGAACGGCCTCCGAAAGACCGACAGAACCACGATGGAGATTGCGCAGATGGTGCTGGTGGGAAAGACAAACAAGGAAATAGTATCCCTGCTTAATCATATGGGCGGTAAAGCAATCGGCATCTGCGGGATCGACGATAACCTGATTGAGTGCGAGAAGCTGACAATCACGCAGGAAAACGGAGAAGAACTTGATTTGGGGTTCGTCGGGAAGATTACTAATATAAACCCCCATATCCTGAATGTCCTGTCCCAGGGCCCGTATATTCCGGTTGTTGCTCCCATAGGCGTTGACAAGAACGGGCAAAGCTATAATATCAATGCCGATACCGTAGCAGCGGAGCTGGCATGCGCATTGAAGGCGGAGAAACTGATTCTCCTTACGGATGTAGAAGGTGTAAAAACATCAAGGGAAGGTACAAAAATTATAAATGCCCTTACAATCAGTGAGGCAAAAAAACTAATAGAGGATAACGTAATAGTTGAAGGTATGATTCCAAAGGTGCTGGGGTGCATAAAGGCTCTTGATAACGGTGTAAAGCGCACCCATATAGTCGACGGCAGAATCCCGCACTGCATACTTCTTGAGATGTTTACAAACAGGGGAATAGGAACAATGATCATAAAGGAAAAGGTTCCTTACTACGACAGGGAAAAATTATAAGCATATAAAAACCTCCGGACAGGCAATCCATCCGGAGGTTTTTTGGTGGGCACAACAGGGCTCGAACCTATGACCCCCTGCTTGTAAGGCAGGTGCTCTCCCAGCTGAGCTATGCGCCCACACAAAAGATATGGTGACCCATGGGGGAATCGAACCCCCGTTACCGCCGTGAAAGGGCGGTGTCTTAACCTCTTGACCAATGGGCCATAAATGTAAGAAGTGGGGGGTGTGCCTGAGTAACCAATACACAACTCCTCACTTCCAATGGTAGCGGCGAGTGGATTTGAACCACCGACACTGCGGGTATGAACCGCATGCTCTGGCCAACTGAGCTACACCGCCATATCCTGCGTTGGGTTAAGACGCTTTTTTATTTTAGCATGCACCTTCTGTTTCGTCAAGAGTTTGGTTAAAATATTTGTCACGGGTGCATAACTTACCATGGCAGGATTATGTGCTTTGTTCACTATCTTCCATCTGAGCCGGTTTCACAGTGCATAACTTACCATGGCAGGATTATGTGTAATATCATTAGTTCCGGTCCGGGTATGAGTTCTGCCAGGCTGCCTGACTATTTGTCCTGCTTTCTCCAGTACTGCCTGCAATCCTTTGTCCCGTCCAGAAAACAATTGTCAAAAAGTTCCCGCCTCAATAAGGGAGCATCATTAAAAACATGTACACTGTTCAGAATTTCATTGACTTCTTTTTAACTGTATGTTTTATTGTTTTCAAACAGTTTTGATAAAAATTCCAGTACCAATAATTTGTCTTTCTTTTTTGAAGGCCATTGCTTCAGCTGATTGTTTTTGTTAAAGAATTTTTTTATCTCATCGGGTATTTCACCCATATCTAATTTACCTCCCGCAATTCTTCCCTTCAGTATTATTTACTAAGCGCAAGTTCTTCAGCTTTCTTTACCGCAAGATATGCATCCTTCGCATAGGACGCACCTATCTCCAGTGCATAGTTTTCATCAACGGCGGCACCGCCTATTAAAAGCCTTGCATTAATATTTCGTTCCTTTAACTTTTCGGCTACCTTCTGCATTTCCTCCATGGTTGTTGTCATCAGCGCCGAAAGGCCGATTATATCGGCATTTTCTTCAACCGCTGTTTTGATGATTACCTCCGAATCAACGTCCTTCCCCAGGTCAATAACATCAAAGCCGTAATTTCTGAGCATTAAAGCCACCATATTCTTTCCAATGTCATGAATATCACCTTTTACGGTTGCAAGAACAATTTTCCCCTTGCTTTCCCTTGTGCTTTTGCTTTCCCGGAGCAGCGGAGTTATATAATCCATAGCCGTTTCCATTGCTTCCGCACTTTGAATAAGCTGGGGAAGGAAATATACCCTTTCCTGGTACAGCTCGCCGACACGTGTTATGGCAGGTATCAAATGGTCGTCCACTATTGTTACCGGCGGTATACCCTTTTCAAGTTCAGCCTTTATTGAATCGGTAACTTCAGACTTCCGGCCTTCCAGGATGCAGTTGTATATCCTGTCTCCCTTTCTGTCCCCGTTTGCTTCATTTTGCTTTCCATAGGTTTTGATGTAGTGTATGCTGTTATGATCCTTGCCCGCTAAAGCATCTGTTGCCCTTTTTATATGCATGGTCTCCTCGGACTGCACATTCATGATAACGGCGGTAAGACCCTGGGACATTGCCATAGAAAGAAAGGCCGCGTTTATCCACTTTCTTTCCGGGAGCCCGAATGAAACATTTGAAAGGCCGATTACGGTGTTAGCGCCGAATTCGTTAGTACTCCACCTTATTACGTTAAGAGTTTCAAGGCAGGCCTGCTGATTTGCTGCAACAGTCAGAACAAGTCCGTCGACGAGGAAATCTGATTTTGTATATCCGTATTCAGCTGCTTTTTCGTATACATCCTGTATTATTCTTATCCTGTCCTCTGCCTTTTCGGGAACCCCGCTGTCATCAACGGGAAGCAGGATAAAAGCCGCACCGTATTTTGCCGCCACAGGCAGTATCTGTTCAAGTTTTTTCTTCTCTGCAGAAATCGAGTTAATCAGCGCCCTGCCGGGATATACCCTTAATGCGGATTCCAGTGCTTCAGGAGACGATGAATCAAGACAAAGCGGAGCTTTAACCATAGGGCTTAAGGTATTTACTATTTTGGTCAGGATTTCTCTTTCATCAATTTCAGGTATGCCGGCATTGACGTCCAGGACCAGTGCGCCCTGGTCAACCTGGTCCATCGCAAGTTCCATGACCAAATCCATTGAGCCTTCTCTAAGCTCCTCGGAGAGTTTTTTCTTCCCCGTCGGATTAATCCTTTCACCTATAATGCAGACCGGCAGGTTATGTCCAATTGCGACTGTCCTTCGCGTTGATGACAGAATCAAATCCCTGTTCTTCCAATCACTTTCGCGGCTCTTTCTGCCCTTTGCAATTCTGCTGAGCCCTTTAATATATTCGGGTGTTGTACCGCAGCAGCCGCCGATAAGGTTAACCCCGGCTTCTATGAACCGCTCGGTGAAACCGGCAAACTTATCGGCGCTCATGTCAAATACCGTTCTCCCGTTGACCAGTTTCGGCATTCCCGCATTTGGCTTTGCTACGAGAGGAACTCTCGCATACGGTTTCAGCTTCCTTATTATATCAATCATTTCTTCGGGTCCGGTGGAACAGTTGCATCCCACCGCATCAGCACCGAGGCTTTGCAGGGTTATAAGGGCTGTCAGCGGATCTGTTCCGTTTATGGTATGGCCTCCGCGTTCAAATGTCATTGTAACGATGACGGGCAGATCACAGGTTTCCTTTACGGCAAGCAGTGCCGCCCTTGCTTCCTGGATATCCATCATTGTTTCAATCACGAACAGGTCCACTCCGCCCTCAAGCAGGCCTATGACCTGTTTTTTATAGGCATTAACAATTTCCTCGAAGGTATAAAAACCGAAGGGTTCCATAAGCTGCCCGGTAGGTGCCATATCCCCGGCCACCAGCGCCCTGCCGCCCGAAGCCTTCCTCGATAATCGTGCAAGCTCCCTGTTTATGACTGCCGCATCGCTTAGGCCAAACTCCTTCAGCTTCAGTTCATTTGCACCGAATGTAAAGGTATAGATTATATCTGAACCGCTTTCAATGTATTGTCTCTGGATATCAACTATGGATTCAGGGTTTTCAAGAACCCATTTCTCAGGACAGACTCCTGCAGGCATTCCCCGCTGCTGAAGGAGTGTTCCCGTTGCCCCGTCAAGAATTACTATACCTTCTGATACCATTTCACCGAACTTCTGCTTTGTCAATTCAATTCCCCCAATTCAGTTATATCAGGACTCAATCCCGGCAATTGCAGTAACGGTTTTTTCCGGAATTAGCATGTACCTTGATGTAAGTTCAATTCCAAGCCCTTTCAGATTCAGCCTGCGGTAAAAAACATCCTGGTTTGATAAATCCAGGTCCCCGTACCCCGGACTGTACCGCATACGGGTTAATGTCTTTCCCTCGCGTATGTATTGCTGTTTTAAAAAACCCATAAGCCAGTCAAGGCCGGCATCGGTTATTTCAGATGCAGCAGCATCATACACCAGCGCTTTTGCCATTTCCCCGATCTGCTGAAGCTGCTCTATCCGTTCGGTTATAAATGAGCCTGACGTAGCTGCCATTAAAACCGCTTCGCCGGAATTCCTGAGAAGGGCTGCCAGGGACGAACTGGTTATCCTTTCATTGTTGTCAAGAATGACCGTGTTTTCTTCAATACCTGTTATTTCAGCCACCTGGTACACTATGTCAACTTTGCATAAAGCCTCAGCCTCGGATATCCATTTGTCAAGCTCGCGTTTTCTGCCGGGTTCTATGACGGTATTCGTCTTTTCGTATCCAAGTCTTGTGTATATAAGGCTCTTTTTATACTGAGTCTTTACATTCCTGTAGAATTTAATCCGGTTCACTTCAGCCCCCGAAAAATAAAAATTTTATTTATTTTACCATAATATATTATATCCAATCAAGTACAATTATTTCACTATTATATTCAGTTAAAGTTAAAGAATAACCATATTAATGGCAACTCAGCACAGTACCCGGGTTTAACCTGAGATATTCAGCATGAGGAAAAGGCAAATAAAAAAGCACGGAATGCAAATGCAATCCATGCTCTTTCTGTTTTTATCGTAATTATTCATTCAGTTTAACTGTTCGGGTTCGTCCTTTGGTTCTTCTGTCCTGTTCTCAGGCTTATACCCTTCATTGAATATCTGGTCGAACTCATACCCCTCAAGTCTTTCCTTATCCAGCAGAGCCTGGGCCACATCATGCAGGCGCTGCATATTCTCGGTCAGGATGGTCTTAATCTTGCTGTAGGCCTCATCAATGATTTTCTTGACCTCCTGGTCAATCTTTGCCGACATCTGCTCGCTGAAATACTGGGAATGGCCGTAACTCTTGCCGAGGAAGACTTCATCGTTTTCATCGCCGAAATACATATTCTGAAGATCTTCGCTCATGCCGTACTTGGTAATCATGTTGCGTGCAATGGTATTGGCATGTTTCAGGTCGCTGTAGGCACCTGTGCTTACTTCGCCCAGTACCAGTTCTTCTGCAGCGCGCCCGCCAAGGGAAATGATTATTTCCTCCATCAGCTGGGACTTGGTCTTGTAGGATATATCCTCCTCGGGTTTATGAGCGGTATATCCTCCCGCCATTCCTGAGGGTATGATTGAAACACGATCCACCTTGTTTGTCGTGGACGCAACTTTAACACCGATGGCATGGCCGGCTTCATGATATGCGGTAAGCCTCTTCTCCTTGTCGCTCATTACCCTGCTCTTCTTTTCAGGTCCGACTACCACTTTAAACGTAGCTTCCTTTATTTCTTCCATGGTTATTTGCTTCTTACCCTTGCGTGCAGCCAAAAGTGCAGACTCGTTCAGAAGGTTTTCGAGGTCGGCTCCGGTAAAACCGGGTGTACTTCTTGCAAGGTCCTTAAGATCCACATCGGGCCCCAGCGGTTTTCCCCTCGAATGCACTTTCAGAATCTCTTCCCGGCCCTTTATATCGGGAAGACCTACAACAACCCTTCTGTCGAAGCGCCCGGGTCTCAGCAGTGCAGGGTCGAGTATATCAGGACGGTTCGTAGCCGCAAGAATTATAACCCCTTCATTTACACCAAAACCATCCATTTCAACAAGCAGCTGGTTCAGTGTCTGTTCCCGTTCATCATGGCCGCCGCCCAGGCCGGCACCACGATGGCGGCCCACAGCGTCTATCTCATCTATAAAAACGATACATGGCGCATTCTTTTTCGCCTGCTCAAACAGGTCACGTACTCTTGATGCACCAACACCAACGAACATCTCAACAAAATCCGAACCGCTTATTGAGAAAAAGGGAACTCCTGCCTCACCCGAAACAGCCTTGGCCAGCAGGGTTTTTCCTGTTCCCGGAGGTCCAACAAGAAGAACTCCTTTCGGAATCCGGGCACCCAGCTCTACAAATTTCCTGGGTTCTTTCAGGAACTCGACTATCTCCATCAGGTCTTCCTTTTCCTCGTCAGCTCCTGCGACGTCATCAAACTTAACCTTGATTTTATCATCGGAAACCATTCTTGCACGGCTTTTTCCGAAGGACATAACACGGCTTCCGCCCCCGCCCTGGGATTGCTGAATAAAGAATACCCAGATCAGCACAACGAGAATTGCAAGAACAATCGGAGGCAATATTGAAAGCCACCAGGGAACCTTTGCCTCAGGAGGATAATAAACATCATCCAAAAGCCCTTTTTCTATTGCATCATCAATAACTTCCGCTATATGCTTATCAGACAGAAAACTTGTGCTGTAGGTAACATTCTCCTTGTAAACACCCGAAACGGAAGATTCCTTCAATATAACCTGGGCATCCAGCCCCTGTATCCTAAGACTCTTTATATTGCCCCTGTCCAGTTCCGCTTTAAACTCACTGTACTTCATAACCATGGGATTATTGAAATCACTCCACATGGCTATGATCAAAAGAACAATAATAAACAAGATTATATAAAAACTTATTCCTCGCAAATTTTTCAATGGGTCAAACCTCCCGTCAGAGAAATACCATCACCGGTTTCTGTTACTATTCTTCTCAATAAACACGAATTAAATAATTCCGGAATTATATTTTCCGAAGAATCCTGCCGTATCCTGGAACATGGGCGTATTCACCGAAAAGAAGTACCTGCTTTCTGTTATATTAGCATAATTAACCAGAAAACTCAATCTCAAGTTTCCCGTATTACATAAACTTCGGGCAGGTTCCTGTACTTTCCGGCATAGTCGAGTCCATACCCTACTACAAATTCATCAGGAATTTCAATGCCTACGTAATCCACCTTCAGGTCAACTTTTCTTCGATCGGGTTTATCCATAATTGCCGCAAGTTTAACACTGGCGCAGCCTTTCGTGTTGAACAGTTCCTTGAGGTATTGCAGCGTTAAACCCGTATCTATCAAATCCTCAACTATCAGGACATGCTTTCCTGTAATATCCATGTCTATATCCTTAAGTATCTTGACAACACCCGATGACTGGGTGGAGTTTCCATAGCTGGACACCGAGATAAAATCAATCATTACCTCCATGTCTATCTTTCGTGCAAGGTCTGCCAGGAATATGAATCCGCCTTTCAATACTCCCACAAGTACCAGTTCCTTGCCTTTATAGTCTTCCGTAATTCTTTTTCCCAGCTCTGCAGTTTTTGCCTCAAGCTGTTCTTTTGTAACCAAAACCTCAAATTTCATAATGTACTCCTCCATGGTGCTTTTATCATATCCCTGATAACTCTATAAAAATAAAAAAGCATCAGTATAGTCCTTTAATCATTCAGTTTCATAACATTAACGTACAGTATTGTATTGGTTGAGCCGGTTACTTTATAATTATCCGCCGTCCTTACCCCTATAACCCAGACTATGTTTTTTCCGTCTGCCAGCAGGGGTATGCTGTCCCGCATACTTACGGGTATTTTCTGATCAATAAGGAAATCCTTCAGCTTTTTCCTTCCGCTGCTGTTGTACGGAAAGAAAATATCCCCGGGTTTCCTGTTTCTTATATATATTCCCTCTTTTATTTTACTATAATCAAACAATTGAGTCAGGCTGTTTTCCCGTGGTTTTTCGATTCTTCCGAACTTTTCTGAAAACTCTTCTGCTGAAAAAATCCCGGATTCCATTCTTATTTTAAAAACAGGCAAATCAACCGTTGACGGCACTTCCAATCTCACTGAAAAAGGTCCTGGCTTTTCACGGGAAGCCCTGGCTGAGATTTCAACCCTGTTGTACTCCGCCGCAGCCGTTACACCCTTCGGCAATTCCGCAGTCCTGTTTCCTTCCTTTGAAACAATGTCCAGGACCATATCCACATGCACCGATTCAAGTCCTTTTAAACTTCCTGAAACCCTTTCCCATGCAATCCGGATAATCCTGCCTGCAATGGCAGGGTGAAGGCCTTTCAGCTCATTCCTTTCCAGCACCACCCTATTATTTTCTTCCAGTATCAATATATCATTAAACTTTTTCCCTGCATACCCGTTCAGGAAATCCCTGTCGGTTCTCAACAGTTTCTGCATCCTTATTAATGACGCTGAAATATCAGTTCCTGTCTGAAGTTTTATCCCGGGAAATATTATATTTCTTATTGTATTGCGCAAATAAGCGTTCTCGTAATTGCTGCTGTCGGTTCTGTATGTAAGCCCGTTCCTCCTGATATATGCTTCTATATCCTGTTTGCCGAACCTCAAAAGGGGACGGATTATTTTCCCACTGATTTCAGGCATTCCGCACAATCCGTCTATCCCCGTTCCACGCAGCAGGTTCAGAAAAACCGTTTCAGCCTGGTCATCCCTGTGATGTGCAACGGCAATATAGGAAGCGCACACTTTATCTGCAACTTCTCTCAGGCACCTGTACCTGATCAGTCTTCCGGCTTCCTCGGTTGAGTAATGATTTTCATTTGCAAACGCAGCAACATCTTCCCTGAATACGTGGAGGGGTATCCCGTATTTGCCGCATAGTTCCCTTACAAAATCCTCGTCACCGTCGGATTCCTCACCCCTGAGCATATGGTTCACATGAACCGCAACAATGGAAAAAGCTCTTGCAGAAGATAACTTATATAGAACATGAAAAAGGCATACCGAATCAGCACCTCCTGAAGCACCTGCAACAACAAGGGTTTCAGGCTTCAATACACCATTTTCGTCCGCCCATGAGTAAACTTTTTCTAATAATTCATCCTTCATCTGACAATCAAATTCCTTTTTCAAGGTTGCCGAATTTAGTGAATTGGGGAATCCAGGCCAGGTCAACGGTGCCTATCGAGCCGTTCCTGTGTTTTGCAATAATTACCTCGGTGATGTTCTTTTTCTCACTGTCTTCATTATAGTAATCATCCCGGTATAAAAACATAACCAGGTCGGCATCCTGCTCAATTGCACCCGACTCACGCAGGTCCGACAGAATGGGCCTGTGATTCTGCCTTGCATCAGGGGCACGGCTTAGCTGTGAAAGCGCTATTACAGGAATCTCAAGTTCTTTAGCCATTATTTTCAGTGACCTGGAAATCTCTGAGATTTCCTGCTGCCGGTTCTCGGTACGTCTGCTTCCCTGCATCAGCTGCAGGTAGTCGATCATTACAAGGCCGAGCCCGCGTTTCATTTTAAGCCTGCGGCACTTGGACATCATTTCCATTATACTTATACCCGCGTTGTCATCTATGTAAATCGGAGCCTTTGATAACGGGCCCATTGTCTGGGCCATTTTAACCCAGTCTTCGTCCTCAAACCTGCCGCTTCGCATTTTCTCCATGTCGACAAGGGCTTCAGAGGCAATAATACGGCTTACAAGCTGCTCCTTGCTCATTTCAAGGCTGAAAATGGCGACCGGTATATGGTGATGGATCGCCGCATAAGAAGCAATGTTCAACGCAAAGGATGTTTTACCCATCGACGGCCTTGCTGCAATCAGTATCAAATCCGATCTCTGAAAACCCGAGGTCTTCCTGTCCAAATCTGTAAAGCCGCTGGGCACGCCGGTAAGTGAACCTGCGTTGTTGTATAATTCCTCAAGCCGCGAAAAGGTGGTGTCGAGCACGTCGTTTATCGGAACAAGCCCGGTATTGTTGCGGTTCTGAACTATGTCATATATACATTTCTCGGCATAGCTAAGAACATCGAGGGCGCTTTCGCCCGATTCATAGCTTTTCCTTGAAATCTCGCCCGATGCCTGGATTAGTTTCCGCAGCAGGGATTTCTCCTCAACAATCGAGGCATAATAATTGGCGTTTGCAGTGGTAGGTACCGATGTAGCCAAGTTTGAAAGATACTCATAATCTCCTACCTTTTGCAGGGTACCTCTTTTTACCAGCTGTTCCGAAACAGTAATCAAATCAACGGGCTGATTTTGCTCGTACAGGTCAAGAACAGCCTCGTATATCTCCCGGTGCTGTTCCATGTAGAAATCTTCACTTTTCAGTTTCCCTGCAATATCGGGCAATACTTCCTTGTCCAACAGGATTGAGCCAAGCACCGACTGTTCTGCTTCGGTACTATGCGGCGGCACTCTTCCCACAAAACCAATATCCATTTCGGCACCCCTGAATGTTAACTAAAATCAAACCAATAAAAGCTGCTCTATTCCTGGTTTACAACCTGTACCTTAATGGTTGCTGAAACCCCTGTGTACAATTTCAGTTCTATATCATAATCGCCAATGGATTTTATTGCATCCGGAAGTACAATTTTCTTCCTGTCAACCTGTACTTTATGTTCCTGTTCAATCTTGTCCGCAATATCCTTCGTGGTAATGGAACCAAACAGTTTTCCGTTTTCTCCTGCTTTTGTGGCAATGGTTATTCTGGCACCATTCAACTTGTCGGCTAATTTGCGTGCACTGGACAATTCGTTTTCTTTTCGTGTTTTTTCAGCGTTTTCACGCATTTTCATCTCGTTAAGAGCCGACGGTGTAGCTTCCACAGCCAGGCCTCTCGGAATCAGATAATTTCTGGCATATCCGTCACTGACATTGACAAGGGTATTCTTCTTGCCAAGGTTTTTTACATCCTGTAACAGAATTACTTTCATTTTCATACCTCCGGTCTGTTTTAAAAAAGGCAACTATGCCTGATTAACAGGGTTATCGTTTCTGCATCTCGCCTGAACGCACGCGCGCCAGTTCCGATAAATCACCGAAATATTTCTCTATTTCATTCTCGTTAATAAGCCCCAGCCGTATCTTTTTCGATATATGCCTGTCCATTGTGGAAAAATCAACCCCTAAGCGCTTTCCCAGCAGGTAACTGATAACTATCATCTCTGAAAGGGTGTCTGCTGCAATATCCCGGGTGTCTTCAAGAACAGGATCGGCAAGGTGCCTGTATAATGCCGCAATACCTTCCAAAAGCTCACTCTTCAGATTCTCGATAACCCTCAAATTCCTTGTGACATCAAGTCCGCCACTCATATAATACCACCACTTTCATGTAAATTATTAAAACGGAAGAAACTGCCCTGTAATATCCAAAACCGGATTGAAGCATACCCGTCAGATGCGTTCCGGTTCTGTTAAACCTTATCCGTAACCAGATATCCGCGCCGAATTTCAGTGCAGCTGATTCAAGCGACGGGGTAAAGGCGGGGATATCTTTACCGGTGTCAATAAAAATTATAGCACCGGCTGACTATTTACTTAAAATTTCCCGTGCCGTTTTTTAATTTCAGAAATGGTGGTATTTACATACAGCCTATAGAATTCTCTATAGGCTGTAATTTTTTAATCGGTCGTGTATGGCAGAAGTGCAATATGTCTTGCCCGTTTTATAGCGGTTGTCATTTGACGCTGATGCTTTGCGCAGTTTCCGCTGATTCTTCTGGGAAGGATCTTACCCTTTTCAGAAAGAAACTTTTTAAGTCTTGCTACGTCTTTATAATCTATATGTTCAACCTTATCCACACAAAACTGACAAACTTTCCTTCTGGACTTTCTTTTAAAAGGCTTTACAATCTTCTTGTCGTTTGCCTCTTTGTTTTCTCTTTTTTTCGCATCTGACATCGCTCTATGCCTCCTTCCGCTAACAACCATTCACACACGATTCAAAAAAAAACACATTACAACTAAATTAATATAACATATTAGCATTTGGCTGTCAAACAGATTTAGAAGCGCAAGGCAGCGTTGTCTTTCTAAATACATTTCCTGGAGACAGTTTTCCTGGCTGCCAAAGATGCGGCGGTTGTTTCCCCTGCACTGCACAATATCTGAAACGCTTAAGTTGCAAGAAGGTAAAGATATCGTGCGAATGCGCGGAAACAGTCGCTGCATTTGCAAGAGCTGTGCGGTTCAGCTTGGGCAAGCCGAAACTCGCAAAAATGCTTATAAAAGAATTTTGTATGTAGCATTTTTGCTCAGACAGTCGGCTTGCTTGTCCTCGCTCTGACCGCACATCTCTAAGCTGCATTCCGCTAAAAGTTTCCTTGCATTGCACGATATCCTCAATCACTTGACGGTAAGATATCGCGCGAATGCTCAGAAACAGCCGCTGCGTTTGCAAGAGCTGGGCAGTTCAGCTCGGGCAAGCCGAAACTCGCAAAAATGCTTTAGAAAAAATATGTCAGGTAGCATTTTTTCTCAAACAGTTGGCTTGCTTCTCTTCGCTCTGGCTGCTCATCTCTAAGCTGCACTCCGCTGAAAGTTTCCGGCATTGCACGATATCCTCAAAACTTGCTCTGTAAGGAAAAGATACGTGCAATGCGTTGAGGTAACTTTAGAGTGCAGCTAAAATTAAAATATAATTACGCGGGAAAAAAATATTTTACATTTGCTTAATTGCTGTTAAAATATCATTTGTATTTTATTCGATTGTCATACGATAACAGGGGGGTTCTTATTTGCGCGCTGAAATATTGCTTCAGAAACTGTTGGCCCGAGTACGCAAGGCAGTGGAAGACTATGATATGATACAGGAAGGCGACCGGATAGGTGTAGGCGTTTCAGGAGGCAAGGACAGCCTCGCCCTTTTATACTGCCTGGATACACTAAAAAGGTTTTATCCGAAAAAGTTTGATCTGGTTGCAATAACAATTTCACACGGCAATGAAGGTTTTGATATACCCTCACTGATTGATATATACAACAGCCTGGGCATTCAGTATCATATTGAGGATACACTGATATCCAGAATTGTTTTTGACGTACGCAACGAGAAAAATCCGTGCTCCCTGTGTTCCAACATGAAGCGCGGAGCAGTACACAATACAGCAAAAAAGATTGGATGCAACAAGGTTGCTTTTGCCCATCACAGGGATGATGTAATTGAAACCCTGTTGCTATCATTGTTTTACGAGGGAAGAATTCACACCTTCTCACCCGTTACTTACCTTGACAGGACAGGCATAACGTTAATCCGCCCGTTCATATACACCGAGGAGAAAATGATACGTTCCTTCATAAACAAAAAAGGAATCAGACCCATAGCAAGCGGCTGCAGGGCGGACGGAAAAACAAAACGCCGCTATATAAAGGATCTTACAGCATCCCTGATGGAAGAAAACAAACACCTGAAGGATAACCTGTTCGGGGCAATCCAGCGCAGCGGAATAAACGGCTGGCATCCGCCCCGTTAACCGGGTATTAGGTTTGCCGGATAATTACTTCAGCCTTTTTCACTCTTGTTTTTTCTCGTGTTTACGATGCTTAATCAGCCCGACGGCTTTCGCCAGTTCCAGCACCGGCAGCGGAATCAGTGCTAAACCAAGGGCTTTCAGGTACATCATCCATGGAAGCCTGGTTAAACCGAACAGGTTTGTTACAGGCGGAATAAAGCATACCAATACCATAAGAATGGTGGATACCAATGCAGCAGCATTCAGCCTGCGGTTCGTGAACGGCCCTATCCTGAACAGTGAGTGATCCGACCGCATATTAAACGAGTGTACAACCTGTGTAAAGGCCAGGATAATAAATGCCATTGTCCTTCCGCCCAGGATGCTGCCCGTCACCTGTTCACCATGGCGGAAACCAATCAATGTCAGCGCTGCGAACATAATGCCCTGCAGAATGACCCGCAATAACAAGCCATGAGTAAAAATGCTTTCCTCCCTGGGCTTTGGTTTCCGGTTCATCACATCGCTCTCTATTTCCTCCATGCCCAGGGAAATGGCGGGAAGACTGTCGGTAACAAGGTTAATCCACAGCAGCTGGATCGATATAAGCGGGGTTTTCCGCCATAAAACCATGGAGAAGAATACAGTTAAAATTTCGCCTATATTGGTTCCCAAAAGGAAAGCAACAGCCTTCTTTATATTGTCATATATACCGCGTCCCTGTTTAACCGCCTCTACAATGGTTGCAAAATTGTCATCGGTTAATGTCATGTCTGCGGCACCCTTGGCGACATCGGTTCCCGTAATACCCATTGCACAGCCTATATCTGCAGCTTTAAGCGCAGGCGCATCATTTACGCCGTCACCCGTCATTGCAACAACTTTCCCCTTTTTCTGCCATGCCTGTACAATCTTTATTTTGTCCTCGGGTGATACACGGGCGTATACAGAAATCTTGTCAACCCTGTTTTCAAGTTCCTCATCGGACATTGACGCAAGCTCGGTACCCGATACGGCCAGGTCACCCTCCTGAAGTATCCCCAATTCTTTTGCAATGGCAGACGCTGTTATGACGTGATCGCCGGTAATCATTACAGGTTTAATTCCCGCCTGCCTGCATATCTTTACTGCCTCAAATGCTTCGGGCCTTGGAGGATCAATTATGCCGACCAGCCCCATAAGGGTAAGGCCTGATTCCAAATCTTCGGGCGTTGGATTTTCAGGTACTTTGTCAATCTCCTTGAAGGCTATTGCAATAACTCTGAGTGCATCCCTGCTGAACCGGTCATTGAACTCCCTTGCCCTTTCTATATCTCCTGAAATGCATTTTGATGCAAGAACATCAAATGCACCCTTTACAATTACCGTTATTTTTCCGTCCATACTGTGAACGGTTGACATTGCCTTACGATCCGAATCGAAAGGGAGCTCCGCGAGCCTTGGGTATTTCCCTTCCTCTTCCTTCTTGTCCATACCATTCCTGTAAGCGGCATAGATAATGGCAGTTTCGGTGGGATCTCCGATATGCGTCACTTCTTCCCCGTTCACTTCAATAACACCGTCACTGCACAGCATTCCAAACAATAACAGTCTGCGAACCTTTTCACTGTTGTCCGCGCCCAGGTCCTCTGAATCTTCCATTCCGTCATAATATGCCTTAACAAGGGTCATCCGGTTTTGTGTAAGCGTTCCGGTTTTATCCGAGCATATCACTGAAGCGCTTCCGAGAGTTTCCACCGCAGGGAGCCGGCGGACTATCGCATTTTTCCTTGCCATCTGCTGTACGCCTATGGCCAGTACTATGGTTACGATTGCAGGAAGGCCTTCAGGAATAGCCGAAACAGCCAGTGACACCGCTGTCATAAAAATCTCCATTACACGCATCCCTGAAAGGATTCCTATTACAAATATAACGACACATGCAAAAACTGCAGCCACGCCAAGATACCTGCCCAGCTGCGCAAGTCTTTCCTGCAGCGGGGTTTTCGTGTCTTCAGCATTTTCAAGCAGGTTTGCAATCCTGCCCATTTCGGTGTTCATTCCGGTGGCCGTGACCACTGCAACACCGCGGCCGTATGTTATGCTGCATCCCGAATAAACCATGTTATGCCTGTCGCCCAAAGGTGCATTTTCTTCAGGAACCGCAGCGGCATCTTTCTCTGTAGGTACCGATTCCCCGGTTAATGCCGATTCCTCGGATTTCAAACTTGCCGATTTTATAAGCCTTGCATCTGCAGGTATAAAGTCTCCTGCCTCAAGTATGATGATATCGCCGGGTACAAGGCCTGCTGCGTCAATTACCTGCTCCTGTCCGTCCCTTATAACCTTTGCATGAGGAGCCGAAAGACTTTTCAGGGCTTCCAGCGCTTTTTCGGCCTTATTCTCCTGGATAACGCCCATAAACGCATTCAATACCACGATCAAAAGAATCAGGAAAGGTTCGAAAAGTTCAGAGCCATCCCCCTCCGCGACGGCTACAATGAAAGAAATGGCTGCGGCGGCAAGAAGGATTAAAATCATTACATCCTTGAACTGATCCAGGAATTTCTGCAAATTAGTCTTTTTCTTACCCTCTCTCAGCCTGTTTTCGCCATGCTCCTGCAAAAGCTGCCCGGCGCGGGCGGAACTCAGGCCTTTTTCGCTGTCTGTACCAAGCTGCCGTATCAGGTCATCCAAATCACAGCTGTGCGGTATCAAACACATTCCTCCCATCGGAAAAAATACACTTCTGCATTTATCTTAGACTAAATATTTGAAATTAACCATCTGTTAATATTATACTCTGTTCCGTATTAAAAGTCTGTCGCGTTTTGCATTTTGTGCGCAGCAAAATCATGGGTTGACAACATTAACAGGGTTTCCGTCCAGAAATGACCTTAAGTTTTCAACAGCAATTTTCATAAGCCTTTCCCGGGTCTCTTTCGGTGCCCAGGCTATATGGGGTGTTATTATACAGTTTTTTGCACGAAGCAGTGGATTGTCTTCCCTGATCGGCTCCCTTGATACCACATCAACTGCCGCTCCTGCAAGTTTACCATTATTTAACGCTTCTGCAAGATCCGCCTCGTTAATGATTGGCCCTCTTGCAGTATTTATAAGCATTGCACCGTCTTTCATCCTGCTGATTGTGTTTTTGTTTATCATGCCCCTGGTGCTTTCGGTTAAAGGACAATGCAGGGTTATTACATCCGATTCGGCCAGCAGTTCATCAAACTCTGCAAACCGTATTCCGCTTTCGGCAATGGTGTTTTTGTTTCTGCCGTATGCAAGCACATTCATGCCGAAAGCCCGGGCAATATTCGCCACGGCCCTTCCAATCCTGCCGAAGCCTATAATGCCCAGGGTTTTTCCCTCAAGCCCGATCAGGGGATATTTATAGAAGCAGAAATCCGCACTTCTTGACCATTCACCGCTCCTGACCGCGAGGTTATGCTCCCACACATGATGGCACAGCTCAAGCAGAAGTGCAAAGGTAAACTGTGCAACGGCCATTGTTCCATAGTCGGGGACATTCGTTACCGTTATGCCGAACTCCTTTGCGACATCAACGTCAACAACATTAAAACCCGTTGCCAGAACACCGATATATTTCAACCCGGGAAGTTTCTCAAAAACATCCCTGCCAAGAGGGGTTTTGTTCGTGAAGACTATTTCAGCGCTGCCTATCCTCTCCAGGATCTTATCTTTCGGCGTCCTGTCATACAAATCCAATTCACCCAGTTCTTCAAGGCGCTCCCAGCTCAGATCCCCCGGATTCAGTGTATAGCCGTCCAAAACTACTATTTTCAATACATCCACCCCTTATTTGGTTAATATTATCTGCACAGGACAGTTTTTTATAAAGCAAAACCTCATCAAGGGGATGAAAATGTCAGCTGATTTCTGAAATTCATTCCCTACCTGATGAGGCAAGGGTTTTCCTGCCTTAATACTTCTTTTCCGATTCACCGGCTTTTGCTGTCCGGATTTATAACATGCTTTTTCAGCGCTTCAAAGGTTTCTGCACTTATTACATGCTCTATTCTGCAGGCATCTTCAAGCGCGGTGGTTTCATCCACGCCAAGGCGGACAAGCCAGTCTGCAATAAGTGTATGGCGTTCATACATGGTTTCGGCAATTTTTCTTCCTTTTTCGGTAAGGGTGATGTACCCGTCGCCGTCCATCTCTATATACCCGTTCTCACGCAGGTTTTTCATCGCCACACTGACGCTTGACTTTTTATAACCAAGTTCTCCGACAATATCAATGGATCTGACATTCGGCTTTCTGCGGGACAGAACCAGGATCGTTTCGAGGTACATCTCCGCTGACTCCTGTATCTTCAATACATCATCTCCTTCACCCGGGTTATATG
>Ga0134091_1000567_pt1 | contig 33872 bp, 30 predicted proteins | sample 2_5taG_FD_94451 | JGI IMG/M metagenome (GOLD analysis project Ga0134091, IMG submission 94451) | Switchgrass degrading microbial communities from high solid loading bioreactors in New Hampshire, USA - 2_5_20_6_A2 metaG | ecosystem: Engineered > Bioreactor > Semi-continuous > Anaerobic >...
GTATGTGTAGCTTTTAAGCTTTTGGTTCAATTTTATTACTCCTTATGCTTGTCTTAGTTAATATCATTTTTTTTCGAATAAACACTCTTCTCTCCGGGAAACCAGAATCACCATAGACTTAAGTATTAATTCTCCGGGCTAAAATTGTAGCAGAAAGGTTTTTTTTATCATAGTTATTTGCAATAGTTTAAAAAGGAAAAGCAGTGTAATAAATAGAATATACAAATTATTGGGATAATTATGATGATAAGATTTTTAATTTTTAAATTAAACATATACATAATCATATTCATAGAAGCTAATAATAAAAAATGATTATACAGGAGCTAATTCTTCTTGGAGAATTAAAATATGAAAATGATTATGTATTACTACAACAATCACTAATTCCCTAAGGGAGTGAGGAAGCAAAATGCTACAAAAGTGGCTGATAAATCTTAAATGTATTCAAAAAGGGAATGTTAAGGGTTATGGTGGAAGTGAGCTCCATGGCTGGTTATTTAATTTACTTGCTAGAAATAATATCGAGTTAAGTACTCGGTTACATAATAGCGTTGAAAAACCTTTTACTATTGGACCATTTCAGGGTGGAGAAAAAGAAAAAGGAAAAACATTGTTCAGAGAAGATAATAGCTACAATTTTTCTATAGCAGGCCTAAATCCGGAAATTACTGAGTCTTTAAATCAGGTTTTCTCTAAAATAAAGGGTGATAAGGTTCAACTACGAGACGCCGTTTTTAAGATTGAAGAGATTAACACAGAATTCATTAATCCTCTCAGTTACTTTGATCTTCTGGAAAGGTCATTTACGGGTAGTAATAGTATTACCCTTGAATTTTGTTCACCTACTAGTTTTCGCCAGCAAGGAACTCAAGAAGTATTCCCTCAACCTAAATTGGTTTGGGGTGGTTTATTAAGAAAATGGAATAAATTTAGTCCTGTGCTATTCGCTGATGATTTGATGTACGCTAATATCCTAGTAAAAAAATATAATTTACGGACGGAGCTTGTGGATTTTGGTCAATTTAAAATTATTGGTTGTATTGGGAGTTGTACTTATGAGTTAGACAAGCGAATGCCTGATTTTCAGAAAAAGATACTAAAGACTTTAGCCTATTATGCAGAGATTGCAGGTATTGGCTACAAAACGAGTATGTCGTTAGGACAAGTTAAGTATATAAATGGAGAAGGGAGGTGAAACGTAATGAGGGTTACTATAAATAGTGTTGGTGACCCCTGGAGGGATTGGGGAATTATTAGTGCGTACAAGATGTTTAAAACATTGAGTTTTACCTGTAGTCAAGTTATTGCCGCACCAGAGCTGAATTCTTATAGTTTATCAATTGAATTTATTGATAAAAGTAATCTTTCTCAAATTATTGTTGAAGGAATAAAAAATTATTTGCAAGATTTGTTAAATCAAATTGTTTTAAGAGATAGTGCCATGAAAGCATTAGAAATTGAAAGGCCAAAAGACCATGCCGGTTTTCATGATCCCCGATTTGTCTTTACTCTAAGGGAAGAAGATATAGCAATTATACAAGAAAAGACCGGTCTAAAACCTAACGGCAAAACGGCAGGGGTTACTCTGAAAAGAAATTATATAGGGATTGTTCCGGATTGGGAAAAAGCTAAGACAGAGTTAGATAATTTGGTTAATAACTTTTGTGAACATATCTCTACTTCTACCATGGACAAAGGAAAGGCCTATTGTCCTGTCTGTGGTTTGGCTTATCCCAAAAAACTAGGGGTAGCCATGCGGCAGAACAAAAACCCGTTTTATAATCAACATCATAATAACAAAGTAAGGGGACACGCTAACTCGGTAGACACTATGGATATGTGTCCAACTTGTAATTTTCTAAATTCTCTTGCTTCTTACACTGCTAATTTACCATATTTTATTAGTGATTGTACTAATCTAATTTTGCCCGAGATAACAAATTTAATAGTTTTAGATAAGATATATGATAATTTTTCCAAGTTGATTAATTTGGAAGACGCTAATAGCTATAGTATGGTTACCAATATCCATGGGCTAAGACATCGCAGCTTATATCCTGTGCTAATTACTTTGTACCAAAATATTAAATATAAATATTCTGCTGATAAAAATGAGTTTACAGATGAAATTACTTGGGATGATGAGTTAAACCCGTATTTACATCGCTGGCACATTATTCGTTATAAAAAGGGTAAAAATGTTATTTTTAATGCATTTTCAACTATAGATATCCCTCATAGGCTATTTGATTTAGTAAGTAAAAGTGAATATGGAAAGGAAAAGGATAAGAAAGGTGATTTGGTAGAAACTTTTCTTAATCTGTGGCCGACTACTGATCGAAATCTGGATGATTTAGCACAGGGAATTGTTTTGAAGAATTGGAGCTTAGTAGCAAAGGCTCTTTTTTATCACTACCGCAATCAAGGTGAATTATATTTTAAAAGCATATCATTTTTGGAAACATTTGTAATTAATGCTATTGGGGAGGTGGATTGTTTGTTAAAACAGGAGACTATTGAAGACATAAAAACTATAGCTAACTGTATGGGTAGTGTTTTAAAAGATGATATTGGACTTTTTACAAATTTATATAATGCACATAACGCTGATGCTTTACGAAAAGTATTGAGCCAAGTGTTTTTTAAGATGAATAAGATACAACAAACTAATAAAGATTCGGATATCAATATTTTCATCCCGAAGGATATCAGGGTGGAAAGATTTTTAAATGAATTAACTAAAGAAAATTTTTCGGAAATAAAAGATACTCTCATTATTTTTGCGTCATTAAATGCTCTAAGGAATAGTAGGCAGGAGAAGAAAAATGAAAAGGAGGATGAAAATTGATGAAATGTATATCGATTGTTTGGTTAGCTAAAGCCGACCTTAGCAATTTGAATTCCGGGCAGGGAAGCGGTAATTTAACTGAATTAAAAACGTATAATTATGGACAAAAACCTTATATTTCCGGACAAGCTACGAGAACAGCTATTTTCGATACTATGGCCAGAACATATCCGGATAAGTTTATTTGTACACCGGAAAGACCTTGTGGAGATGTAGCTAATTGCTGGGGCTGTGATTTACGAGGGTTTCTGGCAACAAAAGAAGGGGAAGGCGGTGAAAGGAGATGGTCGCCGTTAAAAGTAACCCCAGGTCTAGGACAATTAAATACTGATATAGTTAGTGACTTGTTGACTAGGCATAGTGTAATTGCAAAGGAGGATAAAAAAAGTAAAGACCAGCGGATCGCCCATGTCCAGATGACAGAGAATATTTATAGATTTGGGCTGGTTATAGATGTAGAAAATGTGGGTAAAGTTAAAATACCTAAAATGGAGGGTAAAGGAAAAGAAGAACGAGTTATAGGCTGGGAAACTGTAGTTGATATTGGTGAAGGGGAAAGGATAACTAGAATTTCAGCCTTACTCGATGCGATTTATAACCTAGCAGGGTTTGCTAAGCAGGCTAGGGCGGCCACATCTTTAGCTCCGGATATAATTATAGTTTTTGTTCAAGATACATATAATCAAAGAGGTTTAAAAAGTCTAGAACTAAATGAAAAAGGTTGTGTTAAATTGGATTTGTTGGAATATGCAGTGGCCGAACATAAGGATATGGGCAATAAAATTTTATTTGGACTTACTCCTGGTATAATTGGTAACGAAGAGGAAGTAAAAGTTGTTTTGAATAAATATGGGGTTGATGTATTTAGGGTATTGCAGGTAATAGAGGAAACCAAAAATTTGTTAGGAAGTTAGGTGTTGGTGTATGGATGCCATTGTAAAGGCTACATTAGAAGTGCCCTTCTGGTGTTCTTTTCGCATGCCGACAGCAGTAAATTATCATCCTACTTATCCTGTACCTCCGATTACCACTGTATACGGTATGATTGCCTGTGCCATGGGATGGCCTAGTGATAATTATCTGGAATTTGAAAACCTTAAAATTGGGATAGCCATAGTTGACTCGGGAGATAGAATTGACGCTTATTCAAGAATAATTAAATGGGATAGACGGGATAAAAATATGCGTACATTGCTGATGCGTCATAAGTTGTTGCAACCGGTTTATCAAATATTTGTAAAAGGAGAGAAAATTCTTATCGAAAATATTGCTAAGGCTTTAGTGGAACCTTTTTTTCCATTATATCTTGGTGAATCCGATGATATTGTGGAAATTAAGGATGTAAAAGTATTTCCTGTTCAAAAGGTTTCCACTTTAAAAGTTAACAGTATTTTGCCCCAGGAAATGGGTCGTCCAATAAATAAAGTAGAATTAGTCCATCTACCCGTAGGTTTTTTAGCCGAAGAACTGGGTAAAAAGAGAGTTTGGAGTGGTGTTAACTATCAAGGCTATTATATCGCTGAGGAAATAATATTAGATACACCTGTAGAGGCTTACCAGTTGGGAGAAATGAGGGTGGTTATGTGACCTGTATTGAGTTATGGGCTAAAGATAATGGAGAATCTTTGGAAGAACACACTGATAAATGCCTGGCTTTATGGAGGGATTTGGCCTTAGAAAGAAAGCCCATATATGCTAGATTGGCCTCTAAACTAGGATTAGATGAGGAAGGCTTAGTTATTTTAACAAGAGAAACTATTGTTGCTCATGATTTAGGCAAAGGAACACATCTTTGGCAGAAATATATTCGTGACCCTGACAAAAAGGGTAAAATTACACATGCTTTGTTTTCTTTTTATATATTTGGTGAAGCGAAAAATTGGCCAAGAGATAAATATTTCTTGGCTTCTAGTTTAGCTATTTTGGCTCATCATCAGATGTTACATAATAATAGTTATCAAAATGACAGTTTTAATTCATTAGGAACAATAGGAGTGTATAATCAGGAATTGACAAAATTTTTAGCTTCACGCATGGAATTTGACGGCAATATACCAAGTAAAGTTATTGGTTTTAAAGCAGTACAAAAGGTACAAATGTTAAAGAAATTTGTACATAAAATTGTAGAAAAAGAATTTATTAAATTTAAAAGCTTGTATACTTTTTTATTAGCTGTACTTACCTACGTTGACCATGAGGCGAGTAGAGAAAAAAATAGTACTAGATCCTTAAAGAATATTTGGGATGGTTTTATAAAGTCACCTGTAGGTATTAATCCTAATATTCTTCAACAAAAAACAGTGGAAAAAGTGGCAGCAGGAGAAGAAAATTTTCTTGTTCAAGCAGGTTGCGGTACTGGAAAAACAGGTGCTGCATTATGGGCGGGGTATGAATTATTTAAACAAGGTAAAGTAGATAAGATTATTTTTACGTTACCTACAAAGTTTACATCTAACTCCATGTACTGGGATTTTATTAATAGTGAAAAATATAATTTTTCTCCAGAAGATGTTGGTATTTTTCATTCAGAAGTAGAAAGTTTGTTAATTAAACAAGATGATGCTGAAGATGAAGACTATACTGTTATTGAAAAACGGATAAATAGCTGGTATGCAAAACCATTAAATATTTCTACTATTGATCATTTGCTTTATTCTCTCTTGCATTGTTATCGTTATGCGGATAGAGCATTTGGGCACTTGCAAACTTCAGTAGTTATTTTTGATGAAATACATTACTATGATAAAAACTTATTGGCAAAGATTGGTCAATGTATCCAGTTATTACGAAAATTAGGAATTCCCCATATTATAATGAGTGCTACTTTGCCCGTTTCCCTTCAGGAGGCTTTAAAAGAACAAGTTGGTTTAGGTGAAACCGGTTATGTATCAATTGATTTTAATCATTCAGAAGATGCACCTTGCCGGATACAAAAAATGGGCAAGCCAATATTGAATGGAGAAGAAATTAATCCTGATTTGCTTAAATTGATAGAGGAAAATTTAAGCTTAAGGCAAATGGTAGTGGTTAACCAGGTGGAGCGAGCTAAGAGAGTGGCACGTACGATTAGTGAAATTTATAAAAATATTAACATTATTTGTTATCATTCCCAGTTTACTAGGGAGGATAGAGAGGTTAAAGAGAAAATTATTAAAATTTTATTTAAAAATTCTTTCGAACGGACTAATGCAGAAGTTCAATTAATAGAACAATTAGGTTTTCATAATAACGACCAAGTCATTTTAGTAACTACGCAAATTTGTGAGTTAAGTCTAGATATTTCTTCGCATGTTATGTATAGCGAAATTGCACCTGTTGATTCTCTTGTTCAAAGAGCAGGCCGACTACATCGTAAAGGTAAATATTTTACTGTTTCGTATTGCACATGTTCTACCTGTAAAAGCGGCAGTCTTCCTAATGATTTTTGTTATAATTTCTATATTTTCCCTGTTAATTGGGAGAAAAGCCACGAATTACTTCCTTATGGCTTTGATCCAGAAGATAATATTTTAAGTGAAAGTTGGTCCATATTGGGAAGCGGTGAAGGAAATTTACTGACTGGTAAATGTTCAAAGAAATGGGTTAATCAGTTATATTCCCAAAGACCTAGGTTGATAGATACAGCTATGTTACAAGCTATTAAAGAAGATATAGTTTTTGGAAAAAAACCAATAGAAAGGTTTGGTGACCCTAGTAAAGAAGAAAGTCAAGGTTCTTTTAGAGTTAGGGAAGAAATAGTACCTTCTTTTATAGTTATTCCTTCTTCATTATATGATGAAAAAATGGAAGTTCATGAACTATTAAAAAATAGAGGTGTTCGTGTTAGCCGTAACCGAGCTGTAAAGGAAAAATTAAGTAAAGTAGGAGAAGTTTTAGTGCTCGATGTACCTTATACTAGAGAGTTAGGTTTTGAATTTTCTACTAATTAATCCAGTACCTTTGACGCGGAAGTGGAAATTATAAATAATAGCTAATATAAAGGAAAATCCCACCTTATAAAGAATAATTCTTTTAAAAAATTGAGGATTTTTTTATTTTTTAAAAAAGGAGTACGATAATTATGAAGGTTCTGATAGCGGTTGATTCTTTTAAAGGAAGTCTCAGTAGTCAGCAGGCGGGAGAAGCCATTAGTCAAGGCATCAAAAGAGTCTACCCTAATGCAGAAACCAGAGTTATTCCTATGGCTGACGGGGGAGAAGGAACAGTAGAGGCCATAGTTAAGGCTACTCAAGGAAAGAAAATCTATACTACTGTTAATTCTCCTCTTGGTGAACAAGTGGAAGCACCTATAGGGTTATTACCTGATGGTACTGCGGTTATAGAGATGGCGGCTGCGTCCGGTTTGCCTTTAGTACCTGTGGAAAAAAGAAATCCTCTTTTGACAACTACTTATGGAACAGGTGAGCTGATTAAAAAAGCCCTTGACTTAGGAGCTAAAGAGATTTTAATCGGTATTGGTGGCAGTGCTACCAATGACGGAGGAGCAGGAATGGCTCAGGCTTTGGGAGTGAAGTTCCTTGATGAGAAAGGTCAGGAATTGTCCTGGGGTGGAGGGGCTTTGTCCAAATTGAAAAAAATAGACATGTCGAATGTAGATCCAAGGCTCTCTTCGGTTAAAATAACTGTTATGTGTGATGTGGATAATCCCCTTTGTGGACTAAAGGGAGCTTCTTATGTGTTTGGTCCCCAAAAAGGGGCCACCCCTGAAATGGTTAAAATATTGGATAGTAATTTAGCCCACTTTGCTCAAATCATCAAAGAACAGATAGGAATAGAGGTGGCTGAGGTTCCCGGTGCGGGAGCTGCCGGAGGCTTGGGCGCAGGACTCATGGCTTTTCTGGGTGCGAAACTAAAATCAGGGGTGGAGGCAATTTTAGATGTAGTGGGCTTTGAAGAAATGGCTAGTAACGTAGATTTAGTGATTACAGGAGAAGGCAGGATTGATGCTCAATCTTTACATGGTAAGGTTCCCTATGGTATAGCAAAAAGAGCCGCTAAATTCGATAAACCGGTGATCGCTATTGTAGGTTCAATTGGCCCCGGGGCTGAAAGCTTATACGAGCGTGGTATAAACTCAATTATGACCATAGTTAACGGACCAATGACACTGGAAGATAGTCTTGCTAAAGCCTATGATTTAACCTTAGAGGCTACAGAAAGATTATTTCGGTCAATAAAGGTGGGGCAAATTTTATTAGGCAGATAAGATATATTTCAATAATAGTAAATGTAAAGGATAATAAACATAAAATACATATTTATTTAAAGTGATCCTTGTTTTAAATTCGTAAAAAATCATAGGCAGAGCAAAAATAGCCAGAGCTTGTACAAGATTATGGTAATAAAGGCTGCTAAAGACAAGGGTTAGAGAAATTATAGAGAGGATAGCGTTAGCTTTATTATCCTTAAATATTGAAAAGCAATAAATCATTAATAGACCATAAATTCCATATTCTAATTCGAAAAAGTAGTCGAAAACTAATGGGAGTAAGCCAATGAATATATTTGTTTTGTCTTTTAAATAAATCATTACTAACCCTATAAGTAATGTGAAAAATATGTTTAATCCTTCTGTTAATAAAGAATAAGGAATTTGGGATATAAGGCCAAAAATAAAAAGCCGTAACATATATTGATAGACATTTTTTGTCTTCTCATAACCTAGGGCAATCTGGTAGGCAAAAATGGGAAAAGCAAGTCTCCCAGCTACTCTAAAAATAATTATGTCCGGGAAAAAAAGCCAACCAATATGGTCGAGGGTCATAGAGATTATGGCTATAATTTTCAACAGGTCATTTTTATGATTATTCATTTAGACACTTCCATTTAAATTTTTATTAAACATTATAATATAAAAATATGGGATAAACGAAGATTAAAGGAAATTTTTTTTGGCTACGGAATAATATTATATAAATTGTTTTGCGAAGGAGGATAAGAGTGGCTACAATAGTTGATAAGAATAATGTTAAAAAAGAGTTAGTAAGTGATTCTGGTGCGGAAGGTTTAGAATATCAAACCCTTATCCCTCAGGACCAAGGTCGACTTTTAAGAACTAATTTTGTGACTGTTCATCCAGGTGGCATGACCCGAAATCATAAACATGATTGGGAACAGGTCAATTATATTTTAGCGGGAAAGGGAGTATTAATAGTTGATGAAAATGAAAATGAGCCAATGGAGATACAGGCCGGCATGGCTATTCACATTCCGGGTGGAGAAGCCCATTATTACAAAAATATAAGTTCCGAACCTTTAGTAATGCTGGGTGTTCTGGGGCCGATGCCTGCTTTAAAATAGAATGCTGGGTGGCAATAAAAAAATTAGGGGTAGGATTAAATCCTGCCCCTATTTTTATGTGGATTGATTATTTTACTCTATTGATAGCCTTGCCAGCATCAATAACACCTTCACCTTGAACATTTTGGTCTACATTTGGAAGTTTGCGGGCAGTGCTCATGAGAATATTTTTAACTTGATCAGGTTTAAGATTAGGATTAACCTGGAGCATCTGGGCTATTACTCCTGCACAAATAGGGGTAGCCATGCTTGTTCCGGAAAGTGAAGTATAGTGAGCATCTACCCGGGAATGTTTGTTACTGTTGTCCGTGGTGGAACCGGGGGCACGTAGGGATACAATATTAACCCCGGGAGCTAGAACATCGGGTTTTCTTAATCCGTCAACAGTAGGACCTCTACTGGAAAAGTCGGCAATTTGCATATTATTATTTCGGTCGTTTACTGCTCCTACTGTTATAATTTTAGGGTGAATGCCGGGGGAATTGATAGTTTTAGTATCAGGGCCATCATTACCTGCAGCTGCACAAACTACCAGCCCATTATTCCAGGCTTTTTCCAGGGCCAGACATAAAGGGTCATCTTGGTAGGATTCGGTAGCTTCACTGCCTAAAGATAAATTAAGGATGCGAATATTATATTTTTTACTGTTTTCTATGGACCATTGAACACCATCAATCACGTTGGAAATAGAGCCACTGCCCATTTTGTCCAATACTTTTACCCCGATGATATTAGCTTCCGAAGCAGGTGCCCGATAACGGGAATCAGACTGGCTGCCGTTAGAAGCAATATCACCGGCTACATGTGTACCATGGCCGTTATCATCGTAGGGCGATGTTTCATTTTTAATAAAGTCTTTAAAAGCGACAATCCTTCCTGCTAAATCAGGATGATTATAAATTCCGGTATCTAATACTGCTACGCCAATGCTTTTTCCGGTAATACCTTCCGGCCAGGCTGTTTTGGCTTGTACGGTAGTGGAAGCAGTATCCAGGACAGCTCTAACTTCTCGGTCATACCAAACTTTTTTTACATTTTTATCTTGTAGTAACAATTGCAAATTTTTAATATTAACTCTGGTCGAAAAGGCGTTAATTAATTTTAATTCTCTTTCCACAGGACAACCGACTGTTTGGGCTATATCTTTGGCTGATTCACAATCCCGGGTTGGTTCAAATTGCACAATAACAGGTATTTTTCTCCATCTTTGATAAAAGTACTTAAAAGGCCTATGGATAAAACAGGGAATTCTGCGGTGAGGCCGGTACCATTGATCGAGAATGGTTCGTTTCAAAAAGGGGCATAGCTTTTTGGCATGGGAACGCAGCCAATTAACCTCCTGAATCAACATAAACTGACTCCTCCTCAAAAGTAACTAATATTTATAAAAGTATTGATAATTTATAATATGTTAGTAACTTGAGAAGGGTCATAGCTAAAGGTTAGGGCTGAGGTTAAGGTTGAGATTTAGATTAGATTTTACTGCCTTTTAGCTGGAAATTAAGCCGGAAGAAAGTAAGTTGAGAGTGAAAAGCAGGCGGTTGTCAATGCGGATATGATATAATATTATTTATTTAAAAGTTTATCAAAGCACATATTATTACTTAATGAAAAAGATAATATTAAGGAAATCCTCCAAGAATAATCCAGTAGCGCATTAAGTTATATTTTTGCCGGAGGAGTATCTATGTGGATTGCGAATATTTTAGGTGGTTTGATAGCACTATTAATCGGATTAATAATCAGGATTTTTAAGGTAAGTGGTTTGATTGCAGGGTATAATACTGCTCCTAATTTGTCCTGGATTTTGTTCACCTTAGTAATTGTGGGTGGAGTTCTATACCTGAATACAGGAGAACGGTTTAAGAAAAAACAGGTAACAGATAAGACAAATACCTGGGGCGAATAGAATTAGATGTACTTGAATAAAGGAGGAATTGAATTGATTTATGAAAACATTACTCAATTAATTGGTAAAACACCTCTGGTTAAATTAAATAAGCTTACCAAGGGTATCGATGCTGAAGTTCTGGCAAAAGTTGAGTATTTTAACCCGGGAGGCAGTATTAAAGATAGAATAGCCCTTAATATGATTGAGGCTGCAGAAAAAGAAGGAAAAATCAAGGAAGGCACCTTAATAATTGAACCTACCAGCGGTAATACGGGAGTAGGCTTGGCTATGGTTGCTGCTGCCAAAGGGTATAAACTGATTTTGACTATGCCGGAGACCATGAGTGTAGAAAGGCGTAATTTATTAAAAGCCTACGGGGCTGAATTAGTTTTAACACCCGGGGAAAAAGGTATGAAAGGTGCTATTGAGAAAGCTCTGGAGTTAGCGAAGAGTAATCCTAATTCTTTTATACCCCAACAGTTTGAGAATGAACATAACCCAGAAATACATGAAAAAACTACAGCTTTAGAAATTTTACAGGATACCGACGGTAAACTGGATATTTTTGTGGCAGGAGTAGGGACAGGCGGAACTATCACAGGGGTCGGTAAAATATTGAAGGAAAGAATACCTCAGGTAAAAATAGTAGCTGTAGAACCCGATGCTTCACCGGTTTTAAGTGGTGGAAAACCTGGAAGCCATAAATTGCAGGGAATAGGGGCAGGTTTTGTTCCAAAAGTGTTAGATGTAACAGTTTTTGAGGAGGTAATCCAGGTTTCTGCAGAGGATGCTTTTCAAACAGCCCGGGATTTAGCTAGAAAAGAAGGCATTCTGGTTGGTATTTCTTCCGGTGCAGCTGCGTATGCCGCTCTGGAATTAGCGAAACGACCTGAAAATAGAGGCAAACGGATCGTGGTAGTCTTACCAGATACAGGAGAAAGGTATCTCTCTACAGAGCTATTTAAATAAAAACAAAGAGGATGGTAGTTGGCCATCCTCACTTTGTGTTCATCCGTGTTTGAAATTTATAAATGTCGTTCTTTTGTTTTAGCTGATGAAGTGAATATAGCTAAAATCGCTGCAGCTAATGCCGGCAGAATCCACCCTAAACCCTGTTGTTGAAAAGGTAGCATACCAAGTAAATTTTTAATTAATTTTAGATTAATGCCTAAAGCCATCCCTAGAGAATAAATCATATCGGCTGCCAGCACCAAAATAGTTCCGGTAATGGCATAAACGTAGACAGCTTTTTTACCTTTAAATAAATTATGGAATAGAGCCAAAATAACCAACACAATAATTATGGGGTAAATAACCACCAATATAGGTACGGAAATTTTTAATATATTGGCAAGTCCCATATTGGCTAAAAGAATACTTACTAAAGTGGTAATTATAGCCACAGTGTTATAACTAAGGCGATTATTAGATAAACGGCTAAAATATTCTCCGGAGCTGGCCACAAGTCCAATGGCAGTGGTCAGACAAGCTAATGCCATTACGATTGCAATAATAATTTTTCCCGGAGCACCTAATAAAGCTTCACTCAGGAAAGACAACATTTGTCCATGATTATCTCCATTGAAAGTAGTACCTGTAGTCGCCCCAATGTAAGCCAAACCGGAATAGATTACAGCAAGACCCACGGCAGCAATAATACCTGCTATGGTAGTAATTTTGGCAATGTGGTTGTTATCCGTTACTCCTTTGGCTTTGATGCCTTTAACAATAACCATGCCGAAAATTACTGATGCTATAGCATCCATAGTATTATAACCTTCCAAAAATCCTTGTGAAAAAGGACTGGAATAGGTGCTTTTGCCAAAATCAACTAAGGGGTTGGTTACCCCTTTAAATATAATTATTCCTAAGAATAGTAGCAATAGAGGTGTAAGTATTTTACCAACATTTCCTAATATTTCTGTAGGTCGTAATACAAAGAATAATGTGACAGCAAAAAAGATAAGAGTAGTTAAAAATAAAGCCATTTGAGTTGAAATAGAGCTACCTGCATTTAAAAAAGGAGCAATACTTACTTCGAAGGTAGTGGCTGCAGTACGGGGAATGGCCAATAAAGGACCTATACAAAGAACAGCTAAAGTTGTGATGATTTTACTAAACAACGGGTGTACCCGATTAGCCAAAAATTCCAGATCTCCTCCGGCTTTTGCCACAGCGGTAACTCCCAAAAGAGGAAGCCCCACACCGGTAACAATAAAACCTAATAATGCCCAAGGTAGTTCTACACCACTTTGTAAACCTAACATAGGTGGAAAAATTAAATTACCTGCTCCAAAAAACATGGCCAAAAGTGCTAATCCGGTGAAAAAGATTTCTCTGTTAGAAAATTTCATGGCAAATTACTCCTTTATGATTAGAAATTTTTGCTTGATAAGATTATTTTAATACACTTGAATATATTTAACACTGTTTAATAACAACTGTCAAGAGAATGTTTTCGGTTTTTTTATAAACGGTATTTATTTCTAGATTAGTTAGCCAATTTCAAAATCAATTTTGTAATTAGTCCGGAAATTATGTATAGTATTGCTAGAATAGATTAACTATTAGGTATATTTTGGAGTGAGTTATTATGAAAAAAATATTAATTATTGAAGATGAGGAACCTATTCGTGAGTTAATAAAGCTTAACCTTACCTTAGCCGGTTTTGAAACACTGGAGGCCTGTGACGGTAAGGAAGGTCTGGAATTAATTAATAACGAAAAAATTGATCTGATTCTTTTGGATATAATGCTGCCCCAACTGGATGGTTACGAGCTTTTGCCCAGTATTACCGAGAAAAATATTCCGGTAATAATTCTCACAGCCAAAGATGGTCTTAAAGACAAGGTAAAGGGGTTGGGCTTAGGGGCAGATGATTATGTTACTAAACCTTTTGAGGCTATGGAATTAATCGCCAGGATTAAAGCAGTCTTGCGTAGAAGTGATAAAAAAATCCGGGAAATACGGTTTGATAATATACAGATACTTTTGGACCAGCACAAGGTATTTAAAGACGGTCAGGAAGTGGAACTTACTTTTAAAGAGTTTGAATTACTGCGCTTATTAGCCGAAAACAAAGGAATGGTCATGTCCCGGGAGAAGCTTTTACAGTTAGTCTGGGATTATGAATACGAAGGCAATACCCGTACGGTGGACGTGCATATTAAAAGATTGAGGAAAAAGTTAAACACGGATAAAATTAAAACAGTTTATAAGGTGGGTTATCGACTGGAGGATTAATGATGAAATTTAGCTGGCGGATATTTTTCCTTTGTTTAGGGGTATATGTGATTTCCTTAACCATTACCGGTATTGTGGTAACGGAAAATACCTATAACCGGCTATTATATGCGGAAGTTGAAAGAAGCTTAGAAGAAGAGGTTAATCTCCATTCCACATTAACTTTATACCTTTTAAATAGTAAACGGTTTGCCCAAGAAAAAATTCATATAGAAAACTACAGTTCCAATTTAGTGGATATGTTTAATACGGAGAACAATTACTTAGAAGTATTTGACGAGAATATGAATTTATTAGCTACCAACTCAACGAAAGCCTGGTTTCTTCCCCGGAATGAATTGGAAATAGCTTTACAAGGACAAAGAAACTTTATTTTGCGTAGAGACGGGGAGCAGCGTTTTCTGTTTATCGCCGATGTTTTACAGGTTGAAGACGAAAAACTTATTCTTTCTTTTATCAAGGATATCACTCATATCGATCGGCAGAGAACAGAACAGTATCTCTTTTTTCTCAAAACAGGTATAATTGGCCTTTTGTTTGTTGCCCTAATTTCCTGGGCTTTAAGCAAATTGGTTATCAGGCCAATTGAAGAATTAAGTTCCGCTGCTCAAAATATTGCTTCGGGAAACTATAAAGACCGGGTAAAAGTAACAGGAAAAGATGAAATCGGGTTTTTGGCGGAGCAGTTTAATATTATGGCTGATGAAGTGGAACAGAGAATAAACATGTTAGAAAATGAGAGTTTACGCCAGCAAAGATTTATTGATAATCTAACCCATGAATTACGGACACCTTTAACCAGTATTATTGGTTATGCGGATTTATTGAGAAAAGTAGATTATGATCGGGAGTTATTTACCAAAAGCCTAAACTATATTTATTCTGAAGGTAATCGAATGTTAAAACTGGCAAACACTTTGATGGATGTAATTTTATTAAGGGAGAAAGCTTTTAAATTAAAAAAGCAGCCGGTTTTGCCTTTATTAAATGAAGTCAAAGGTCTTTTGAACGTTAAAGCACAGGAAAAAGGAATACAGTTACAGGTAATCGGGGAAGATTTGGAACTGCCCCTAGAAAAGGATCTGCTGAAAGGAGCAATTATAAACCTGGTAGATAATGCAATTAAGGCCAGTAGGCCTGGTACAGTAATTACTCTAGGGGTGGAGCAAGTACAAAATAAACCTTGTATTTACGTTGCCGATCAGGGCAAAGGGATGGATGAATTGGAAGTAAGAAAGGTTAAAGAACCCTTTTACAGGGTGGACAAGTCGCGTTCCCGGAAAGAAGGAGGATTGGGCTTAGGCTTGGCAATTTGTGAGCAAATTGTTAAAGTTCACGGTGCTGAGTTGGTTATCGAAAGTCAAGTAGGCAAAGGCACTAAAGTCAAAATTATTTTTGAGATAACAAGGGACTTTGTTACACATGGGTGAAATTTTTGCTAGTCACAAAAGGGCCTTTTTTATAAGGCCCTTTTAAGATTTTACAACTATTTTACAATTAGGATAAACATTAGCTAAAAGTATTTGTTAACATACTTACAGGCTAGGGAAGCGCTAAATCCCCCCTAGATAAATACATAGATAATTTATCAAATTTTAAGGAGGAATTGTCTTATGAAAAAAGCTTTAGCCTTAGTACTTTGTCTTGCTTTAGGTATGTTTGCTTTAGTAGGTTGTTCATCTGATGAACCTGCTCAAGAACAGGCACCAGCAGAAGAACAAGTTCAGGAAGAAGAAACAGCTGTTGAAGAAGAAGTTGTAGAAGAAACAGACGCTGAAGAAGCTACTGAAGAAGAAGTAAATGAAGAAGAAGCTGCCGAAGAAGAAACAGTTGAAGAAGAGGCTGCTGAAGAAGAAGCTCAAAACTAATAGTTGGATAAAAAAGGAATCTTCCCCGGGAAGGTTCCTTTTTTATTCTTAACCTGAATTTTAGATAGCTTAGTTTTCACCTGCTTCACTTTTTCACTTAGATTAATTATGTTATTATGTTTATATTAAGAGGGCTGATTGAGAAAGGAGATAATCATGAGAAAATCGCTCCTTTTCCTTATACTTTTTTCAGTAATATTAACAGGGTGTATTCAACAAGGATTAAAAGATAATCAAGTTTATATTGCTGAGAAAAATTCCCAAAAAGGTGCAGAAGATACAATTTTGGAAAAATTGAATGTGGAGGGGAGTATTCCCTTTCAAGAATATAATTTGGAACAATTGCAAGAAGATTTAGGAGAAAAGATACCTCTTGCCATTTCACCTGACGGTAAAAATTTATTTTTAATGGAAGCTATAAACAATCGGGAGCATTTACCGGTAATTAAAGGTGAACCTGATGTTAATGTTCGAGTATTAATGAAAGATTTAGAGACCAAAGAAGAAAAAGTCATTATTGAGGATGTCCCCTTTATTTCTCAGGTTAGATGGAATAATGCCGGCAACATAATTGCATTTGGCGGTGGAAAAAGGTTATCTATTTATGACACTGTGAAAAAAGACCTGGTTTTAGAAGATGAATTAAAAAATGATTCAGTGACTTTTTTCTTTTGGTCACCTCATGATGAAAATAAGTTGTATTCCGAACATCCTAATTTAACCAATGGAAGTATTTATTATGTTAATCTGCGGAAAAAAGTGGAGGCTTATGAAACAAAAGAAGATTTATATTTTAAAGGCAAGCTGGATAATGATTTTTTCTATGGAACTAAGTGGTTTGTAGCCAGTGAAAAAGACAAGAAAGACAGTGACAGTATTAATACCGTAATTGTAGATAAGATGGGCAATATCGTTAAGGTTTTAAACGAAGGCAGGTTTAGAGATGCTTATAAAAAGTCTCTTGTTCAGGTAGGAGAAAGCGGTTTTGGTCTTTACTATGTAGCCGATATTAATAAACCCAATAATATTAAAACATTAAGTAAAGAATTTATTTTTGATGTTAAGTTTGTGGCCGGAGGGAAAATTGCCTATATAGTTGAAAAAGAAGACCCGGAAAACAATCTGTTTATCTTGTATATAGTAGATGAAAAAGGCAGAGAGATAAAATCCTTGGAGGTTTCCGGCAGTAGTATCGCTTTATCACCTGACGGGAAAACAGGTTATGTAGGTGGTCCCGGTTGGGAAAAGGTTAATTTCGAAACCAATGAAATCGACAGCAAAATACCTATAGAAAATGAAGATTCGGAGCAGGAAGAGATTTTCAGAACTCTGCGGGGAGCCATGGATACCTATTATAAATTTGAAGTTACAGGGAGTAAAGATTGGGATAAGGCAAAAAAATATTTTATAGATACTGAATCCCCACCACAATGGGCTTATTTTGATCTTACTACTAGATACATGGAAGTCTCCCAGGCTAATGTTAAAAATGATCGGAAGAATTTATACCGGATTTTTATGGAGTTGCAAGATTTTAAAATTGATTCTGAAGGAAAACGTGCCTCTGTTTCTTTACACCTCTTAGTTAACAATGATACCGGTGGAGGTTTATCAATGGACCATGCTTTGGAACTCATAAAAAAAGGCGGTAAGTGGTATGTGACCGGGTTTAGCACTTTTCCTTTTTCTTCTCAAAGAGAAGAAGTGAAAAATTTAGTGGAAAAATATGTAATGGATGCCCAGGAAGGTAAGATTTTTTCCGGAATCCTGGAAGGAAAAGAAGTGGAAATCGGTCAGATTCAGTTTTGGCGGTATAGTTTGCCTCATCTTGCACCGAATATAGAAACCGCTAATTTCTGTAAAGTCTATCTAAAAGTTAAAAGCAATGGACAGGAAAAAATCTACAAAATGGTTTTGGATAGACAAAATCAAAATTACTGGAAGCCTACTAAACTTACTGACAAAGAACTGAGTTCTCTATAGTTTTAAGCGACCTATTATAGGTCGCTTTTTGTATTTTGTATTTCGTTTTCATAATTAGTAATTGGTATTAAAAAAAACGCCATTGGTCTTAAATATGTCTACTTTAAATCGCATTTTTAATATTCTTTAAATATCAGAAAAAAATTAAATTTTCTACAAAAAATTATAAAGGGGGATTTTATGGGTAAAGTAGAATCGGAAATTCAACAACGCAAGTCTTTTTCTGTAACTGGTAGTTTCGTTATAAGCAAGCAGCTTATCGGTAGAATTCTGGCTATTGTTGCATTATTAGGTATTATGTTCTTTGTTCCTACCAGTGATTCTTTAAGTTTAGAAGCGAAAAAAGTGTTAGCCGTTGCTGTTTTTGCTATTATCGTTTGGGCTACGGAAGCATTTAACGATGCGGTAAGCGGACTTATCATTGTTTTTTTACTGGCTGCCTTAAAAGCAACTTCTGCCGGTGATGCTTTTATAGGATACAGTAAGACCAGCCTTTGGTTATTAGTCGTTGGTTTTATTATGGCTGCCGGATTAGATAAAGCCGGTTTATCCAAACGGATTGCTTTACATTTAATCAGTCTAGCCGGTGGCTCTGCCAAAAGGATTTATTGGGCAATTGCTACGGTAATGGCAATTTTGACCTTTTTAGTTCCTTCCATTACTGCCCGTACCATGTTAATGCTACCTATCATTTTAGGGATAGCAAAAGCTTTTAAAGCGGAAACAGGCAAAAGTAATATTGTCAAGGCCTTGTTCTTTATCGTTGCTTTTAGCGGTACTTTGATGAGTATAGGTGTTTTGACTGCCCATGCAGCTAACCCAGTAACAGTAGGTTTGATTGCTCAGGCTACCGGTGAAAATATTTCCTGGTCTGAATGGTTTAGAGTAGGTGGACCTCCAGCACTGGTTAGCGGATTTTTGTCAGTCTTCCTCATTCAACTTCTCTGGCCGCCGGAAATTAAACAAATTGATAACAGTCAAAAGTACGTTCGGGAAGAATTAAAGAAGATGGGCCAAATATCCAGAGATGAAAAATACATTCTTTTGGTGTTTTTACTTACTCTGGCTTTATGGGCAACTGATTCTATTCACGGAATTAACTCAACAGTTGTCGGCATGGTGGCAGTAATATTTATTCTTTGGCCCGGTTTAGGCACTATGACCTGGAAAGAAGCCCAAGGAAAAGTGCCTTGGAATGTGTTTATTTTGTACGGTGCCGGTCTTTCTATGGGTGGAGCTATGGTTAGTTCCGGTGCTGCCAACTGGTTAGCGGAAAACACTTTGAGTCCTTTGATAGGTTTTTCTAACCAAATGCAGCTGATAATTTTAATCTGGATTGTAACAGTATTGAAGGCTGGCTTTCACCTGGCTAAAATATAGAAACCTTTTTGACTTAAGTCTGCGTTTCGGTTCGGCATTCCAAGGTCTTGTCTTTAAAAAAGCTCCTCAGGGTCCTGGGAAAATTCCGCGTTTTCCTATACCTGTAGCCGGGTTTAATAAACGGAGAATTATTCCTCCTTTACCTAAAAAACCTTTACGGAGTATTGTCCCTGAAGAGGTAAAATTAGTCAACCCCCGCATGAAAGTAGCCTTTTTTACCGGGTGTATGATGAATTATGTTTACCCTCAATCAGGTTTAGCTTTAATTGATGTCTTAAAAGCCAATAATGTAGAGGTAGTAGTACCAAAAGACCAGCACTGCTGCGGTACACCTATTTTCACTTCTGGAGATTTTAAAACGGCACGAATATTAATCAAACATAATTTAGAAGTCTTTAAAAAATTAGGTGTAGATGCCATCGTTTCCGGTTGTGCTTCCTGTGGGTTAGCTTGGAAGAAAGAATTTGCCAATATCCTGGCTAAAGATGACCCCTTATTAGAAGTGGCCAAAGAACTAGGAGCCAAAACCTATGATATTTCCGAATTCTTACTAAAAATCGGATTAGATGAAAACCTGGGCGAACTCAAAACCAGAGTAACCTACCATGACCCTTGCCACCTAAATAGGGGCCAAGGTATCAATAAAGAACCCAGAGAGTTAATCAAAAAGATTCCCGGTGTAGAGTTCAAAGAAATGGCCAACGCTGATAACTGCTGTGGTTCAGGAGGGTCCTTTAATCTAAGTTACTATGACCTATCCCGGGATATTAACAATAAAAAAGTTAAAAACATTTATGAAACAAATGCCCAAGTAGTCCTAACAGGCTGTTCCGCTTGCCGGATGCACATTGAAGACGGATTATTTCAGGCAGGCAAAAACATTCCTGTTCGCCATACTGTAGAAATTTTAGCGGAAAGCTATCGCAAGAAGGGGGTAATCTAATGCTTAACAAAAATGTCATACCCGAATTGATTAAGGTATTAGGTGCCTCCCGGGTAAAAACAGATCAGGAGACCCTAATCTCCTATTCCTATGACGGTACCTTCCAGGAAAGTCTGCCGGAGGTTGTGGTTAAACCCACGACGGTAGAACAAGTCTCACAAATTATGAAAATCGCCACCAAATACCGGGCTATAGTAATCCCCAGAGGAGCGGGAACAGGACTTTCCGGAGGTGTTGTACCTTTAAAAGGCGGAATTGTGATGGAAATGACCGCTTTTAACCGCATCTTAGAAATCAATACTGTCAATAAATATGCAGTAGTAGAACCGGGAGTAACCACCAATGAACTGGCTTTAGAAGTAGAAAAGCTGGGACTTTTCTACCCACCGGACCCGGCCAGTGGTAAAACATCCACCTTAGGCGGGAATGTAGCCGAGTGTGCAGGCGGTCCACGGGGTGTAAAATACGGTGTCACCAAAGACTATGTCTTGGAATTAGAAGTAGTAATGCCGGACGGAGAAATCCTCACCCTAGGAAATAGGATTGACGGTGAAACAGGTTGGTTTGACTTACCCCTGTTATTAACCGGTTCTGAGGGAACTTTAGGGGTAATCACTAAAATAGTCTTGCGTTTAATCGATAAACCGGTGACCAAACAAACAGCCTTGGCTAAATACAATAGTCTGGTGGATGCCGGCAACACAGTCAGCACAATAATTAAAAACGGAATTATTCCTACAACAATTGAAATTATGGACCAGACAGCCATTAAGGCAGTAGAAAACTTCTTACAAATTGGCTTAGACACAGAAAAAGAAGCTTTTCTAATTATAGAAGTAGACGGTTTGGAAGTAGAAGTAGAAAAACAGCTAAAACAGGTCCAAGACTTGTGTTTTGCTTGTGGTGCCGTAGAAGTAGAAGTAGCCACTACCCCCGAAAAAATAGCCCAGTTATGGAAAGCACGTAAATCCATTTCCGGTGCTTGTGGTAAGATTAATCCCACTAAAATAGGAGAAGACGCAACTGTCCCCCGGAGTAAAATTCCGGAAATGATTGTGAACTTAAGGAAGATTGCGGAAAAATACGACCTAAAAATGATTATTTTCGGTCATGCAGGTGACGGTAACCTTCATCCCAACATCTTAACCGACAAAAGAAAAACTGAAGAAATGGCCAGAGTGGAAAAGGCCATCAATGAACTTTTCGAAGTTGCCGTAAGCCTAGGCGGAACTCTCTCCGGAGAACACGGCGTCGGTTATATGAAAGCGCCCTTTTTAGAAATGGAGATCGGTCCTTTAGGTATAGAAGTATCCCGTAAGCTAAAAGAGGTTTTTGACCCCTTACAAATATTAAACCCGGATAAAATCTTTAGTTGTGTAGCGAAGGAGGGTTAAAGAATGGTTAAAATCGAGCAAAAGTTATGCAAAGGTTGTGGAATCTGTGTAGAGTTTTGCCCTAAAGGGGTATTGGCTTTAGACAAAATGAACAAAGCTTATGTAAAAGACCAAGATGCTTGTACTAAATGCAGCTTATGTGAACTGCGTTGTCCTGATTATGCTATTGAAGTTGAAAAATAAGAGGAGGTTTTAAAGGTGAGTAAAACAGTTTTAATGCAGGGTAACCAGGCTTGTGCCCTGGGGGCAATACATGCCGGAGTACGTTTTTTTGCCGGTTATCCTATAACTCCTTCCACAGAAGTAGCCGAGATTTTTGCTGAGGAATTGCCTAAAATAGACGGAAGGTTTATCCAGATGGAAGATGAAATTGCCAGTATGGGTGCAGTATTAGGTGCGTCCTTAGCCGGTGTGAAAGCAGTAACTGCTACCAGTGGTCCCGGATTTTCCCTTAAACAAGAGTTAATTGGTTTCGGTGCTGCTGCTGAAATCCCCGCAGTAGTCGTCAACGTGCAAAGGGTAGGTCCCAGCACAGGGCAACCTACTTCCCCGGCTCAAGGGGATGTTATGCAGGCCAGATGGGGCAGCCACGGTGACCGGGGGGTAATTGCCCTTTCTCCCGGCAGTGTTTTAGAAGCCTATACCTTAATAGTAGATGCTGTTAACTTATCCGAAAGATTTAGAACACCTGTAATCTTTTTAATGGACGAAGTAATCGGACATATGCGGGAAAGCGTAACCTTACCCAATCCTGAAGAATTAAAAATCATAAATCGCCGTGTACTACAACCTGGTGAACTACCATACCGGCCTTTAGAAGACGGTGTACCCCCTATGGCTGTATTTGGGGAAGGTTTCTATTATCATGTAACCGGTTTAATCCATGATGAAACAGGTTTTCCCAGCGGAAAACCTGAAGTTACCCAAAAAACAATAAAAAGACTCCATCAGAAAATAGAGAATAACCTCCCTGAAATACTTCGTTTTCAAACTATTGATTGTGAAGATGCTGACTACATCATTATTGCCTATGGTGGCACAGCTAGAAGTGCAGAAGCCGCTTTAACTTTATTAAAAGAAAAAGGACAGAAGGTAGGACTTTTAAGATTAATGACCATTTGGCCCTTCCCCTATCAATTAGTCAGTGAAGTTTGCCAAAAGGCCAAAAAAGTAATATTCCCGGAAATGAACTATGGTCAATTAGTAGGTGAAGCTAAAAAGGTTCTAGGTGATAAAGTAATTCCCGTTAATAAATATGATGGAGAAATGATGCCCCCAGAGGCGATAGTTGAGATTATCGAAAAGTTAGGGAAAGGGGAGGAGTAAGATGAGGAAAGAATTACAAAAGTATTTCCGGGTAAATCGCTTGCCACATATCTGGTGTCCCGGTTGTGGACATGGAATAGTAATGGGTGCCTTAGTGAGGGCTTTAGAAAAATTGCAGATTGACCAGAAAGATACAGCCATAATTTCCGGTATCGGTTGTTCTTCCAGGGCTAGCGGGTATTTAAATTTTGATACTTTACATACAGCTCATGGACGGGCTTTAACCTTTGCTACCGGTTTAAAGGTAGCCAAGCCTTCTACCAATGTTATAGTCTTATCCGGTGACGGTGACGCTACTGCTATCGGTGGTAATCACTTTATTCATGCCGCTCGAAGAAACCTTGATATAACTTTGATTATTTTTAATAACAATATTTACGGAATGACCGGTGGCCAGTATTCACCTTTAACCCCTACTGACGGTAAAGCCACTACCTCTCCTTACGGTAACCTGGAAAGACCTTTTGATACGGTAGAATTAGCCAAAGGTGCCGGTGCAACCTATATTGCCAGAGGTACAGTTTATCATGTCCTTCAATTAATCGAACTTTTATCCAAAGCTATCCAACACAAAGGTTTTTCTGTGGTGGAAGTTGTTACCCAGTGTCCTACTTCCTATGGTCGGAGGAACAAAATGGGTAGCCCCTCCAACATGATGTTATGGCAAAAAGAACATGCAGTTAATGTAAAAGCTGCCGCTAAAATGACTCCTGAAGAATTAGAAGGTAAATTCATAATCGGTGAAATATATAAAACCCAAGCCCCTGAATATACTGAACAGTATGCTAAGCTAGTCCAGAGGCTTAAGGAAGGAGGCCATTAAGATGAAACAGATACGGTTAAGTGGGTCCGGTGGCCAGGGCGTTATTCTGGCGGCTATTATTTTAGCTGAAGCCGCTGTTTTAGAAGGTAAGTATGCTATTCAAACTCAAGCTTATGGTCCGGAAGCCCGGGGTGGAGCCAGCAAAGCCGAAGTAATTATAGCTGAGGAAAGAGTAGCTTATCCCAAAGTTACTTCACCTGATATAGTTTTGGCTTTAAACCAGGAGTCCTGTGACAAATTTGGTTCTAATCTTAAAAAAGGAGATATTCTTATTGTTGATACTACCTTTGTTCAAGAGTTGCCTGAAACAGAAGCGGAAATAGTAAAAGTACCTATCACCGAACTGGCCAGAAAAGAATTAGGTAGAGAATTATTTAGTAATATCATTGCCTTAGGTGCTTTAGTAGGTGCAACTCAGGTAGTAGAAAGAGAGTTTATTGAAAAGGCGGTTTTAGCCAGAGTACCTAAAGGTACGGAAGAAAAAAACATGAAAGCTTTGGAACTGGGCTTTAGTGCTGTTAACTAGTCAAGGTATTTATAAATTTGTGCAGAAAAATTATATTTTTTCACTTTTCTTAAGAAATTCTTTATTAATATGGAAGGTCTGTCACTAGAAGGGCAGGCCTTTTTTGTTTTTGTTTGTGATTTAACGAAAGTCAAGGTAAATTTTATATTCATATATTATAACAAAGAATAATTTTCTTAAGATTTAGGAGTGAAAACATTGGTTAAACTGCATGATTTTGAAGTAAATAAAATAACTTTTCAATTAGGTAAAGAGGATTTAAAATTTTTAAATTTAAGTGGTAGAAAATCTTTTTATACTCAAGGTATTTACGGGCAAGAGGTGGTAGTGGCCGTTGTGGATACAGGTGTTTCGCCACACCCGGAATTGCGGGGAAGGTTATTGCCGGGTAGGTCTTTTGTTGAGTATACCCCTATGACTTTTGATGATAACGGCCACGGTACTCATGTGGCCGGTAGCATTGCCGGTCAAAATGTGGGAATTGCTCCTAGGGCTAATATTTTACCGGTTAAAGTTTTAAATGACAAAGGTGAGGGTTCATTAAATAATTTAATCCGTGGACTAGAATGGGTCAATGATTATCGGAGCCGGGACGGTCGAAAAGTTAACATTGTGAACATGAGCTTATCCGTAGATACAACTATTAGTGCGGAAGAAAGAGATGCTCTTCATAAGGTTATTAAAAAGTTAGTTGATAATAATATTGCGGTCATTGTTAGTGCAGGAAACACCGGTAAAGAAGAAATAAGGTATCCGGCAGCTTTTGATGAGGTTATTTGTGTAGGGGCAGTAGATATAACCAGAAAAAGAGCTTTGTTTTCGACCATGGGTGAACATATTGATGTCTGTCAAATTGGAGTAAATGTAATTAGCCTCTGGCATAAAGGCGGCTATGCAGTAATGAGTGGCACAAGCATGTCTACTCCTTTAGTAAGTGGTATTGGGGCTTTAATTGCCAGTAAATATAAACTAACATTTAAAGAGAATATTACCGAAGATTATCTCTGGCGGAGTATTAAATTTAATACAAAAGACTTAGGCATTAAAGGGGTTGATCGTGAATACGGCACTGGTTTTTGTACTCTTCAACCCTTAGAATTGCAGATGGTTATGAAGCAAAACAGTCCTTTCCTTAGAGTAAATGAAGAAATCTACCGCTTGGAAAGACCTGCCTTTATAGAAGATGGTAGTATCTTATTACCAGGTAAGTTTATGGGTGAAATTACCGGAGCTTATTTAGAAAATGAAGGGGACATGATAAAGTATAATTACTAAATTTTCCTATGTAATTCAAACTGAAGTATAATCTTACTTCAGTTTTTTCTTTTTAGGAAATAAAAAAATTCATCTGGGTAATAGGTGTATTATATAATAAAAAAAACAAAAGATATAATTTTAAGGTTAAATATTTATATAAGGAAGTGAAGACAATGAAAATTTCTCTCAGTCAAGAGAAAAAAGGTATTCTGGCCATTGCCGGACACGTAGGTTGTGGTCATTGTCATAGTCACAACCATTATATTCAAGACGATTCCGGTGGTATGGCAACAGTTTTATCTCTTTTCCAGGAAGCAACGTGTTTATCCTTAATTATCAAAGATGTTAGGGTTAAGACCGGTGTAGATGGTGTTATTGAAGTGGAAACGGAAGGAGGAGGTATCGGTAGAGCAACCTCTCGCCGCGGCATAACTCTCCATGAAGCTAAATTAGCCAGCTTAGTAATAGGGAAAGAAGCTATCAGAACTCAAACTCTAGTATTAGAGGCTTTTGGTCGTTATTATGGACAGGGAATTCATGAAACACCGGTTGCTTTACAAACAGCCATTGCTAATGCTGCTTTAGACACTTTTATTAAGAATTATCCTGAACAATTTAAATGGAGTTATGAAGACTTACAGGGTTCTTGTGGTATAATTGCGGGGACAGTTCTGAATTTTGAAGATATACCTGTTTCCGTTTTAGCTACAGTTAATGCCTCTATAGGTGGAGTCGGGCCCAATGAAGATTTAGAAGGAAATTCTGCTGTAGGTAAGAAGAAAGGTATTATGGAAGAATTAGGGATGCTTGATTTGCCTACAATTATTGTAGAGGGTAAAGTATATTCTCCTTTATATTCAGCAGGCTTAGAGAAACCCAGTTTTCTTATTCGGGCAGATAAAGAATGGGATAACCCGTATGTAGCTTATAGCATTCTTAATGCTGGGAAGGTTCTAGGTTATCCCATAACTATTCGGGAAGATTTTATGGCACGGGTTAAAGGCGGTATGGCAAAGCAAACCAAAGAACTGGGTGAAAAAATAGTCAATTTAGGTTTGCAATTACAAAAAGCAGAATATTCCCAGGAAAAAATAAATATTTTAGCTCAACTGGCTTCTCTGATTAGTGAAGATGGTGCCGGCATAAGTTTTATGACTAATAAACTGCATGAAATTATTGGTGGAACTGGTATGATGCCGGGAACCGGTGCTGTAGTAAGTTATATTGTTACACCTGAATATTATAATAAGTACATTTTCCCGTTTATTACTGAGCAAGATTTAGCAAAGTTTGTGAATCTTGTGAAACAGGCTGTTATTGAGCTTAAAGGGAATTTAGATAAAGCCACAGCACATTTAAATCAACGACACTGTTTTGAAGATTTAGATTCTTTGGTTTTAAAAACTAATCTTCTTCGATGATAATAGCTTCTACAGGACAAGTACGGCAAGCTTCCCGCGCACAGTCCTCAAGTTCTGCAGGCACTTCTTCTATTAAAGCATACGCAAAATTAGAATTTGGGTACATAGCAAAAATTTCAGGACAAATGACAGGACATGTTTCACAACCAATACACAGGTTTTGGTCAACAGATACTTTCATCATTAAACCCCCTTTCGTTTATGAATCTAAGATAATTATACCAATTCAGATTATAAGAGACTATGACATTTATCACATAAAAAAAATAGTAAAAAAGGGCAGCTTTTAAATATCCAAGACTGCCCTTTTTTAATTTTGCTAAATTTATTTATTTGTTTATTTTTCCAACTTCCACGCATAATAAAAATGGGCTATGGTCAAATTCGAAAACCTTTTAAGAAGGTTAGGAGGTCAACATGCAACTTGGGATGCAATTTTTACGTAAAATCATTCTTTTAATTGTAATTTTGGCTTTAATTTTACAGATTAATATAAAACCCATGCTAGCCGAAGAATATGATAAACTGGCGGTTATGTTGATAGTAGACCAAATTAATTTAGAAGATTTACAAGGCGATTACCCAAATTTCCATAAATTGATGGAAAAGGGAGCCTTGGGTTTGATGAATGTTAGAACAGCCACTAAATATTCACCGGAAAACGGTTATTTAACCCTGGGTACCGGAGTACGGTCTTCTACCTCCAGTAAAGGCAATAAGATTTTAGAATATGGGGAGAAAGGTCCGGAAGGGCAACCTGCCTGCGAATTGTATGAAAATTATACAGGAGTTAAGCCGGAGGAAAAAAATATTTTAGTTTTGGATATCCCTAAAATAATTTCTGAAAATAAAAATAAGGATTATGATGTTATTCCAGGTCTTTTAGGAGAAAAACTTAAAGAAGCCCATATACCTGTTACTTTACTGGGAAATGCGGATACTTTTGAACAGAAAAACCGTCCGGCCGGTTTTATTATTATGGATACCCGAGGAATTATCGAAAAAGGGGAAATAGGCACTGGCCTTTTACGAAAAGATATAAATAGTCCTTATTTAGTTCAAACTGATTATGACCGCCTTTATAATTTGTTTTTGCATTATAAAGAGCAGGGGGGTCTCTTGGTAATACACCTGGGAGATACTATTAGAGCAGATAATTACGCTAACAATGTTTCGGTGGAACGTTATACATATTTTAGGGAAAAAGCCTTAAGAAAAGCAGACGATTTTTTAGGAAAACTTTTGACTGCATTAGATTTAAGTAAAGATTTATTAATGGTTGTAACACCTTACCCTTCAAGTGAAGGCTATAAAAATAATAATTTATTAACTCCCTTTTTCTTGGTAGGTTCCGGTGTAGAAAAAGGGTACGCATTTTCAGCGACAACTCGAAGACCGGGATTGATAACAAATCTTGATGTGGCACCAACAATTCTTTCTTTTTTTGATGTAACAATACCTTCACTGATGTTAGGCAATCCGGTGGAGGGTTATCCAGCCCAAGATACCTTTGCTTCTCTTTTGCTACTAAATAAACAAATTGTCAGTACTTACACCCAAAGGGCAACTTTGATTAAACCTTATGTAGGTTTTCAGGTAATATTGTCTCTAATATTTTTGCTTTTTCTCTTTTTTAAGAAAAACTGGCTTAACTTTTTACGTCCTTTAATTATTGCGGGGATGTCTATTCCTTTTGTTTTTTTAGTTTTAGGGAAAATTGCAGGCGATGGATTAGGTAATAAATACTTTTGGTTAATTATCTTCACCCTGCTTATTGTTATGTTTACTCATTTTCTCTTTAAAAAAAATTTGACTGCCATAGCTTTCCTTTGTCTGGTTACATCCGGGGGAATTATTATAGATTTAATATTAGGAGCTCCATTGATGAAGGTATCCATGTTAGGGTATGACCCTATTGGAGGTTCACGCTATTATGGTTTAGGGAATGAGTATATGGGGGTTCTTATTGGTTCGCTGGTTATTGGGTGTATGGTTTTGTTAGATTTAGTTGAAAAGAAAAAAAGGATTAGACCTTTAATCTTTGTTCTTTTTTTAATTACCTTTTATTTGATTTTGTCTCCCAGTTATGGAAGTAATGTAGGGGGGACAATCAGTGCTTTTGGTGCTTTTAGTGTGACTCTGCTATTAAGTTATGGAGTAAAATTTAGAATAAAACACTTTTTAGTTTTAAGTTGTGGTTTGTTGATAACAATAATTATCCTTTTTTTGGTAGTGGCACCTCTATCTCCTCCCAGTCACATTAGCCAAACGGTAGAAGTTATTAAAGAGGGAGGAATTAGTTCTGCTTTTTTAATAATAGTTCGCAAATTAACTATGAACTATAAACTTATAAGGTATACTATTTGGACCAGAGGATTGCTGGCTTTTTTAGTGGTAATTGCCGCTTTATTGTACCGACCCCCCTTTATCCTAAAAAGAATTTTTAATCAAAATACAAACTTATATATTGGTTGTATTGGAGCCGGTGTAGGCTGTCTCTTAGCTTTTATCTTTAATGATTCCGGGGTGGTGGCTGCGGCTACCATGATGATATATGTGGCTTTACCTGTTTTCTTGTTAGTTATTAATCAATGATCTATAGAAGTAACTCAGAGTCAGATTGTTTTTGCTTTAATATCCCTTAAACAATATAATTATATTAAAATAGATTAAAAAGATAAAAAAGCATGAATGGAGTGGTACGAAAATGCCGAGACCCCCAAAATGGAGAAGAGTGGAGATGGAGCCTCAGTTTACATATTTTAAACCGGCAGGAATACCGAAAAGAATTTTGGAAGAGGTTATCATAAATGTAGAAGAAATTGAAGCTATTCGTTTAAAAGACTTAGAGGGTTTAGAACAAGAAGAGTGTGCTCAGAAGATGAATATTTCCAGACCTACTTTTCAGCGGGTACTGACAAGTGCCAGAAGTAAACTGGCTGAGGCTATTATTGAAGGTAAAGCTATTAAAATAGAAGGAGGTAATTATTGTCTGGTCAATAGGCTTCTGAAGTGCCCGGCTTGTGAGTTGCAGTTTAATGTTTCACCGAAAGAAAACTCTCCTGATGAAATAAGTTGCCCTCACTGTGGTAAAAAAACAGAAAATTAACCATGGATGATTCCAAAAAGACCTGATGACGGGTCTTTTTTTAGTATAATGTATACTTTTTTATTTTCTCTAGCTTTAGTAGGAGAATCGTGATATCATTTAACCGGTAAATTTCAATATTGAAATTTTAATAAAAGCATGCCGAGATAAAACAATTATTAGGATAACTAATGTAATGGAAGTAATTATAAGGATAATCAATGTAATATGGGTAAAACATATAATTTTTATTAATAGATAATAAATGAGACTTTTTTCACAAGTGGCAAAAATATTTTATTAAGGAGTATAATTATAAAACAGAATATTTTTAATATACTTACTACTGGAGGTGGTTTCACAAAATTTTTATTTTATTAATAAAATAAAGGAGGTTTTATAAAATGAGTTTTTCTTACAAAAAAATGGGATTAGCTAGCAAAATCCTGTTTGCCATGATCATCGGTTTGGTCTTAGGGTGGATTTTTAAAGGTTCCTATGAAATCTGGTCTGTAGTTACTGTCACTATAGGGGACATCTTTATTCGGTTATTAAAAATGACTATCTTACCTTTGATTTTCTTTTCTATTGTTACCGGTATTGCAAGTGTAGCTGACCTGAAAAAATTACAAAAGGTAGGGGGCGTATTTTTAGTTTACTGGTTTTTTGCTTCCTTAATTGCTGCAATAGTGGGAATAATATGGAGTTATATTATTAAACCTGGTGTAGGTATTAATTTGGCTGAAAAGGAACATTTTACTACCGAAGGTGTAGATGTTTTAAGAAGCTTTATTGAATGGGTACCTGATAATTTCTTTGCTTCCTTGACTAATTTTAATATAATCCAAGTCATTATCTTTTCTATTTTTATCGGTTTAGGTATTGTCTTTTTAAGTCAGACAGAAGCTGGGAAATTATTATTTAAGATATGTAATGCTTGTAATGATTTAATGACTAAAATTATTGAGATGGTTATGAATTTTGCTCCCTTAGGTGTTTTATGTTTAATGGCAAATGTAACCGGTTCTCTAGGTACAGACGTATTGACAGGCTTGGGTAAAATGCTACTAACTCAATATGTAGCTTATGCTACGATGATTGTGGTGATTTACCCAATTATTTTAGCGGTTTTTGCTAAAGTAAATCCCCTTCAACACTTTAGGAATATTTACCCGGCAATGATTCTTGCTTTTTCAACTTGTAGTTCTAGTGCTACTTTACCTGTAACTATGAAGTCCACCCATGAAAGAGCAGGGGTGCCTCTGGAAACTGTTAAAATGATTGCTCCTCCTGCGGCTACAATTAATATGCATGCCTGTGCTGCTGAAATGCCCATTTATGCAGTTTTTGCTGCCCAAATGTTCGGCGTAGACTATAGTGTAGGTTCTTTAGCTCTTATCTGCTTATTAGGAATTATCATGGCTGCCGGTGTTGCCGGTGTTCCCGGTGGTGGGATAATGATGGCTGCTATAATGATGGAGACTATGGGACTGCCATTAACCATTGTTCCCTGGGTTGCAGGTATCTACCGTTTAATCGATATGCCTAATACAATGCTAAACGTAACCGGCGATACAGTGGGAATGGTTGTAACTTCAGCAGTAGTTGGTGATTTGGATAGAAAAACCTTTGAAGTACCGAAGGGCCTTTCTGCTTAAAGTTAACCTAGATATTGGGCTTAAATTTAGAGCAATATATAATATATAGTAAAACAATAATAGTTCCGGGATTTTCCGGAACTATTATTGTTGAAAAATTTGACGAGGTGAGAAAAAGTGAAAAAAATCCTGCTTTTATCCACAGGCGGTACAATTGCTTCTGCCCCCGGTGAAGAAGGATTAGTCCCTAAATTCACTGGGGAAGAGATGGTTAAGTTGATTCCTGAATTAAGGGGTCTTTGTCATATTGAATATAAAGAGATTCTAAACCTTGACAGTACCAATATGCAGCCAGAGGATTGGCTGACAATTGCCCGTGAAGCTTATACCGGTCTTAAGGAATATGACGGAATAGTGATTACTCATGGAACTGATACAATGGCTTATACCGCCGGTGCTTTGTCTTTTATGTTAAGAGGCTTGTCTAAACCTGTTGTTCTAACAGGTTCCCAAGTTCCTATTGAATCTTCTCTGACGGACGGAAAGAAAAATATTTATGATGCTTTTAAAGTAGCTACCTCTTCCTTAAAAGGTGTTTTTGTTGTTTTTAACGGAAAGATTATTTTGGGGACCAGGGCTTCCAAATTATATACCCATAAATATGAAGCTTTTCACAGCATAAATTTTCCGGAAATAGGTTATGTAGAAGGGGAAAATTTAAAAATCCTTGTTCCTCCCCCTGAAAATAAGGAGATGGAGTTACAGTTTGATGATAGATTAGAAACAGATGTATTTCTGTTAAAAATCATTCCCGGAACAAAGCCGGAAGTTTTTGATTATTTTATTGAATCAGGGTATAAAGGAGTAATTTTAGAAGGTTTTGGTTTAGGAGGGATTCCTTATCTAGGGCGAAACTTGCTACCTGGGTTGGAGAAACTTTATAATCATGGAATTGCTACTGTTGTTACTACCCAGAGTGTTTATGATGGAGTAGATTTAACTGTTTATGATGTGGGAGTTAAAGCTTTAAAAACAGGGGTTATCCCTGCTTATGATATGGTCAAAGAAACTGTTGTAGCCAAATTGATGTGGGTTTTAGGGCATACCCGGAACCTGGAGGAAGTTCGGAAAATGATGTTAACAAATTACTGTGGAGAAATTATTCTTTAGGAATAATTTCTCCTTTTTTTCTTTTAAATTTGCAATAAATTCGAAAAAATATAAGATTTTTTTGCGAATTAAGATAGGGAAAATAGTTGTTAAAGTCGAAATATTAAAAAGTAAAATAGACAGTATTTTTAACAACCTAAAAGGCGGTTTTTGAATATGTATTCAAGAAATAAACGAAATAAAAAATTGCAAATATTTGCCTTGGCTTTGTTTCTTGCTTTAATTTTAACAGTTTCCTCGTTAAATAAAAATTTATTTGGTGATAACAAATTATTATTATATGTTTTTGGATTTTCATTATTAGCCATGGCAGCTATTCGGGTAATTAATTCTAAAAGAACCCTAAAAGGAGAAATTATTGCCCATGAGATGCAGAAGGAGGGATTTATTCCCCTCTGGGTAAATACATTAAAATTTGATAACGAACCAATGGAAAATATGAATAGTAATATTTACCAAAAAAAATCCTATGAAATTTTATGGAAAAAAACAGTTGCCTTAAATGATGAATTAATTAGAAAAAATCAGATGTTGGTTTCTTTAAATGCAAAAATCTCAGACCAACAAAAGAAACTGTTAATGTTAAACAGTATCGGGGAATACATGGTTTCTTCTTCAAATATCCGGGAAGTTTTGACAAGTATAATTTCTTTAGCCCGTAATATTCTTGATTTTAACACAGCCCGGATATTGGAATACAATCCCCAGAAAAATGCTTTAGAATTAGTTTTATCAGTTGGTTATCCCCTGGAAAAAGGCCTTATGGAAATTCCTATAAATGAAGGCATAGTGGGTTATGCAGCCAGAAA
>Ga0134091_1000574_pt1 | contig 33694 bp, 32 predicted proteins | sample 2_5taG_FD_94451 | JGI IMG/M metagenome (GOLD analysis project Ga0134091, IMG submission 94451) | Switchgrass degrading microbial communities from high solid loading bioreactors in New Hampshire, USA - 2_5_20_6_A2 metaG | ecosystem: Engineered > Bioreactor > Semi-continuous > Anaerobic >...
TAATTTTAATTGTTGAGAACATCCCGGATGAAGAAGAGACTCCTGGCAGCGGAGAAGATTCGGGTGGTGAAGATGATTCCGGTAATGTTACACCTGGCAGTGGCTCTGATGAAGGTTCCAGTGGAAGCCCAAGTGAAAGCAGAGATAATACTTCGAAAGAAGAAAGTGCCTCCACAGAGACCGATAATGAAATTATTACTTCCGGAAATACTATAACCATAGTACCAGCAGTTACCACCGAAGATAACTATGGTAAAAAGGTTACTGTTGAAATTCGAAAGGATCAGGTTAACAGTGCTATTGCCGCAGCAGTTGAAAATGCAGAACAAAGCGGCAGCGCAGGGAGAGTAAGTGTCAAAGTGGAATCTCCTGAAGATTCCGTAGCCGTAGAAGTAAGCATACCCAAAGATGTTGTGGAGACAGCGAATGAAAGTACTCTCGAGGCACTTGTTATTTCAACATCTGTTGCAGAAATTGCTTTTGATAAGGATACCTTAAATACCATAAATCAAGAAGCTGAGGAAGATGTAAGAATAACAGCATCAAAAGTAGATACGGAGGAGTTAAGTGAAGAAATAAGGCAAGTTGTTGGAGACAGGCCTGTTTACGAATTCAGTGTCATAAGCGGGGATAAAGTCATATCCCGGTTTGGCGGATATGTAACAGTAAGCGTTCCATATTCCCCGAAACCTGATGAAGATATTAACGCCATAGTAATCTACTATATCAATGCAGAAGGAGAACTGGAAATAGTCAGGGACTGTGTCTATGATTCCACTACAGGTACCGTAAGATTTACAACTGACCACTTCTCGAAATATGCGGTAGGGTATAATAAGTTAAGCTTTAATGATGTGCCTGAAAGTGCATGGTATAGCAAAGCCGTAACCTTTATAGCAGCAAGAGGTATAACAAATGGAACCGGCAACGGCAATTTCAGCCCTGAAGCAAAGCTTACGAGGGGCCAGTTCTTAGTAATGCTGATGAGGGCCTATGGTATAGACCCGGATGAAAATACCGGTGACAATTTTGCTGATGCAGGAAACACTTACTATACCGGATACCTGGCAGCAGCCAAACGGCTTGGCATAAGTGCAGGCATAGGGAACAATATGTTTGGACCTGACAGGGAGATAACACGGCAAGAAGTGTTTGCGATGCTGTACAACATCCTGAAGGTAACCGGTAAACTGCCTGAGACTAGCGAAAGTAATACCATGTCAATGTTTAAGGATACTGGAGAAATATCGTCCTGGGCATTGGATGCTACAAAATATCTTGTGAATGCAGGTATTATCAATGGCAGCAACGGCAGGCTCCTGCCTAAGGAAACTGCAACCAGGGCCCAGATGGCACAGGTACTGTACAGTTTGTTTGTTAAGTAATTTTATACGGGATATCTAGAGATATTCTGAAGATGTAAAGCGGGCAGCCAGGAATAAAGGAGAGCATCTTTTGGCTGCCCGTTAATTGTGCTTGTAAGCTTATTACCAGATATGGGTAGCACCCCTTACCATTATCTTTATAAAACATGACCTTTTTAGTTTAAAAGATTTATTGGATATGGTTTAAAAACCGCTGTGCATATTCCTCACTTAAAACACCCTTCAGGGAGTCATAAGGAATTTTATATTCGATAATACCACTGGCATAAGGGGCAATCTCATATTGATTAAAATAAAATACAATGCCATCATCCAACAGGTAAAAGTTTAAATCATCTGATGCCTTAAAATTCTCTAAGGTTTCCGGGAATAAAATCTCTTTGTTCTCGTTCATCTGTTTTAATATTTCATCGGTCAGTACCTGTTTATAATCCTTCGAGCTGTCAAACAATTCAGACAAAGCCAGTTCCTTTCCATTTGCCAAATCCAGATTGACGGTTTCCTTAATAGTATTGCCATGGGCTCCTCCAGTGAATTGATAAAATGTCATAGATATACTCATTGTGTCATTGTCGTTGATTTTTACATCATAATCGATATAAACACTCCCGGGTCGAAGAGGCCATCCATGTTCTTTTGCTTCCTCAATAGTTTCCTTAATAGATTTTTCAGTTTCTTTTTTGAAATCCAATGCTTTTTTCTCAAACTCCCCATTGAATCGGTCCATTAATTCAGAATTATTCATTCCTTCAATGACTGGAATCTTAATATTGACATCAATATATTCATCTTTATATTTAATGGTTTTGGCATAAACTTTAATGCCGTTCTTTTCAATGAAATATTGTTCCTTGTCATTGACCTCCACAGTATTGGTTTTTGCGTCCCATACCACTTCTTTACCCAATACTTCTGCCAATGCCCTGACTGGAACATATGTCGTCCCGTTGTATAATATGTTGTCGGCAGAAATTGTCTGTCCGTCCACAATCAAATTGATGCCATTTATTACAACCTGGATGGATTTTTTAATACCTCCGCCGGCAGCATACGCAACACTTCCGGCCAGAATGACAATAGCCATAATCCCGACAATGATAACTTTAATTTTACTTTTCATTTTCACAGCCCCCTAGTGTTTCATTACTATTTTTATTTTATCACACCGTATTAATATACATAAGCATGTCATTAAAAATATGAAATTTATATAAAAAGGAACTGGTATTGTTGACGAATACGGATAAAAGCAGTTCCTTTTTTATCAAGTTCAATCAATTAATACTGCCGTCAACTCCTGGACAATTAACGATATCTGTAGCTGCATTTTGTGGTAATATTACCAATAAAGGCAAGATTTTGCGGCAAAAAACATGAAAGGAGAATGGTCATGCAAAGGGTCAAGGATTTTGTGATAACACATAAACATATATGGCTGTGTCTCTATTTTCCACTCTATATCTTGTTGTTTTTCGTCATCGAAAACAATACGCCGACAAGCGGATATTGGGTTACAGACTTGCCAATCGATGCAATGATTCCTTTTATACCGCAAATGGTGTGGGGTTACTGCTTGTTTTATATTTTATTTGCGGCTGTGGGAATCCCTCTTCTTATTGGAGACGGGGAAGCTTTCAGCCGGTGGATGTATTACTTGATGGCGGCTTTCACCATTACCTTGATATTTGATGTAGTCTTACCGAACGGACAGGCCTTAAGACCTACCGATTTTGTACCTAATAGCATTTCGGGAAAGCTTCTTGCCTTTATCTGGAGTATAGACACACCTACTAATGTGTTTCCCAGCATGCATGTTTTGGGATGTATTGGTGATGCTGCTGCCGCAATCGACAGCCGTCTATTCACGCGATGGCAGAAAGGTGTGATTTTAAGCTCATCAGGTATCTGCTGTGTATCAACAGTATTAGTTAAGCAGCATGCCTTCATTGATACTATAGGCGCCTTTGCTTTTGCCGTACCAATTATTCTCATTGTCTACGGCAGTGAAATAAAGAAAAGTATAAATTCACGTAGAAAACTGAATTACAAACAGAACGGCATACCAGCATAACTATTCCGGCCAGGGGTTCTGACACCAGTTAATATTAAAGGGTTACCAGTTTTAAGAGATAAATCAAACCTTAAATTTCGGTTATCAGTAAGTGGACAACTGGCTTTCTGAAATTGCGCCAGACAAATCTGGAAGTTGCATTATGTAAAAACGTTCATGGGTCCAATATTGATATGTATAGAGTTGAATAGCAAATTGTTGTATAATATTGTAAATTTTTATTTTAAGAGGAGTCAGATATGAAAATATATAGATTTGGAGAAAAAAGAGTTTATGCAGTAGATAAAAGGCTAGGTAATGAATGGGCTATTTATAAAGTTCTTAATTTATATAATAACGAAAAAGAAGCCTATTCAGATTTGTATAAATTGCTCAATAAACAAAAAACTGAAGAAGAATTGTTAGAGGAGTTCAAAAAGAAAGATAATGCTTCCCATTGAAACAGTTAAAACGAATGGACAAAGTTTTGCTATCCTTGTATTTAAACCTAAAATATAAGAATACACAAAGAATGCTTTATAAATATTTCTAATCATCAATATTACACTTTTGTCATTTTTTAAGTCACCATGTTGTCACCATTTCCATGTATAATAATATAGGAATATAGCTGACTGTTGGAATCATAGTTAAGGTTTAGTCAAAGCAGGAAGCACCAAGTTTAAACTGAAAGGCAAGGAAAGGGAAATGAAAAAATTTTTCTTGAAATTTATCACAACCATTCTGGTTGTTTGCATTTTGGCGGGCTTGTTTGTGACCGCAAAGGGATATAACATGTTCAGGGAAGCCCTGGAAGAATGCAGCCTGACGGACAAAATCCAGGGTATTAGGACCCGTGAGAATTACACTTACCTGGAAGAACTCCCAAAGATTTATATAGATGCAGTATTGGCCGTTGAAGACCACCGTTATTATAATCATGGTCCCATAGATATTATTTCCATCGGGCGTGCCTTGTGGGTTAATTTGACCTCTTTCAGCCTGGTAGAAGGAGGCAGCACCATTACCCAGCAGTTGGCCAAGAATATTTATTTTACCCAGGAGAAAAAACTGGATCGAAAAATTGCGGAGATCTTCATGGCTTTTGCCTTGGAGAATCAATATGAAAAGGATGAAATCCTCGAGCTGTATGTAAATACCATCTATTTCGGAAGCGGCTATTATGGGGTTTATGATGCCTGCCGAGGTTACTTCGGCAAAGATCCGGCTGAAATGACTGACTACGAGAGCACGTTACTTGCTGGAATTCCCAATGCCCCGTCAGTATATTCACCCGATGCCAGTCCTGAGCTTTCCAGGCAAAGGCATCAGCAGGTTCTGGCCAGAATGGTGGATTGTGGTTACATTACAGAAGAAGATGCCCAAGCCATTATGACAAATCTCAATGTAGTTTATTGCAAATCAAAAAATGTCTATAATACATATCTGTTTCCTAAATAATTTTTTCCGGAAAATGAGTGTTTGTCATGAATTACATATTGTAAAAATTCAAAAATTGTACTATAATAGCGGCGTTATTTGTCGAAAAAATTGAGATACTAGAAATGAAAGGAGAACTTAATTTAATGAGTATCTTAGCACTTGTCATTATTGCATCTTTACTTGCGTTGGGCTTTGCCGCCATGAACTTTGTAAAAGTCAAAAAAATGGATGAAGGTACTGATAAGATGGCGGAAATTGCGTCGGCAATTCGAATTGGTGCTAATGCATTTATAAATTATGAGTATAAAATATTGCTCATTGTTACGTCATGTATTTTCGTAGCATTATGTATACTTGTTAATTTTTATACTGCATTGGCGTTTGTTATAGGTGCTGTTATGAGTGCATCAGCAGGTTATGTGGGAATGAAAATTGCCACATATGCAAATGTAAGAGTTGCCAATGAAGCACGCGTTACGAAAAAGCTTGGAAGCACCTTAAAAGTAGCCTTCAGAGGCGGCAGTGTTATGGGTCTGTGTGTAGGTGGATTTGCACTGTTTGGTCTCTTTTTGGTCTACATTATTTTTGGCATCGGTTTAAAAATGCTGGAAATCGAAAATGTAGTACTTGTTTCAAACTGGTTGGGTGTTGAATTTGTACCATTTACAATGGTTCTTTCCGGATACGCTCTCGGATGTTCGCTGATTGCCATGTTTAACCGTGTTGGCGGTGGTATTTATACCAAGGCAGCAGATATGGGTGCAGACCTGGTAGGAAAAATCGAAGCAAACATTCCGGAGGACGACCCGAGAAATCCTGCTACAATAGCAGACAATGTCGGTGATAACGTCGGTGATGTTGCAGGCCTTGGCAGCGACTTGCTGGAAAGCTATGTTGGTGCTATAACTGCCGCTATTATCCTCGGTTTTCACCTCTTCCTCACAAGCGAATATACCGGAGGAACAATGACCGGTGGACTAATAACAGACAATCTCTTAACAAAACTATTTTTGTTCCCTGTAGTTTTTGCAGCTGGAGGACTTATTGCGTGTGTTATAGGAATAGCCTCTCTACTCTTTAGTAAAAATCTATCCGATAATCCACACCGTGAACTGAACCGCTCCACATGGCTGTCTGCAGGTCTCACAATAGTATTTGGTTTCTTTGTAACATATGTATTGTTTAAGGGTGAAGATTTATCCGGTGTCGGTTTCGCTGTTGGATATGCTTCTCCGTGGATTGCTGCCACATTCGGGGTTGTTGCTGGTATTGTTATCGGTTTAATTGCTGAATATTATACTTCATATGATTATAGGCCTACACGCCGTATTGCAGAGGCGAGCCAGGAAGGAGCTGCCCTTACCATTACACAAGGTCTTGGTATAGGAATGAAGAGCTGTATGGCTCCGCTTATTGTACTTGGTACAGCAATAGCTGTTTCCTACTATGTCTCAGGGATGTACGGTGTTGCAATGGCTGCTGCCGGAATGTTGAGTTTTGTAAGCGCAGTTGTTTCTGTTGATACTTATGGTCCAATTTCCGACAATGCGGGTGGTATAGCTGAAATGAGCAAGCTTGATCATAATGTACGTGAAATCACCGATAAGCTTGACTCTGTTGGTAATACAACTGCTGCTATAGGAAAAGGTTTTGCCATCGGCTCTGCTGCTCTTGCCGCACTGTCTCTTATGGTAAGCTATCTCTATTCATACAATGATCCAGCCACAGAACTGCTTTTGAATCTTATTGATCCCCTTATTCTTGTTGGTGTTCTCTGTGGTGCTGCGCTTCCATTCTTGTTTAGTGGTATGCTTATTGATGCAGTTGCAAATGCAGCAAGACGCATGGTTGATGAAGTTCGCCGTCAGTTCAATGAAATTCCCGGAATTTTGGATGGAACCGCCAATCCTGATTATAAAACGTGTATTGAAATAAGCTCTCAGGGTGCTCTCAGAGAAATGAAGACACCTTCAATGCTTGCCATGATTGTCCCTGTAGTATGTGGTTTCCTCTTTGGACCGGCTTTTGTAGGTGGCATTCTGATAGGCTCTACAGTTTCAGCAGTTATGTTGGCTATTTTCACCGGTAATGCAGGCGGTGCATGGGATAATGCTAAAAAGTATATTGAGACCGGGGCTTTGAAAGGACATAAAAAAGGATCTCCTGCTCACAGCGCAGCAGTAGTCGGAGACACTGTCGGAGATCCCCTTAAGGATACAGTAGGTCCTTCGTTGGATATCTTTATAAAGATTATGTCTGTTGTGTCTCTTGTAACTATCAGCATATTCTCAAAATATAACCTTGTTAATTTGCTGAAATCGCTGTTAAGCAAATAATAAACTGCACTATTTGAGAGTTAACGCAGATTGAACTTATAAAAAGCGCTCAATGTTGATGTTCTCATACATCTTGGTTGAGTGCTTTTTTATTGGTTATTTTACTCAAAGATTAAAATCAGGTAATGAATTTAACGTCAGTATCAGGAACAAAAGATATCAGTATCAGGAACAAAAGATAAAAAGGACGTTTCATCCTGGCATGATATTATATGCAAGAAATGAAACGTCCTTTATTACATATAAAGCATATGTTTGTGATTACAGTTTAATTTCATCAGCAGGAGCTGCAAATGGACCCGGGATAACCTGAAGACCACGGTGATTTCCAAAGTAGTCGGAATCGAAGCGGATCGGCGTTCCATCAGGGTTCTCAAAGTACTGCTCTGGTTCGAATGCTTTGCCGAGTACCTCGGTGTTAATCATCCGAACGTTGAAGTCCTTGATGTAATCGAATATATTTGTCTTCAGATAATACTGGCCGTCTTTTTCTACCAGTTCCACCTTAAGTTCCTGGTCGTTGTTTTCAATAACCAGGTTTTTCTTTTCCTTCTGCCAGGGTTTAGCGCCGTTTAAGTATACATTTCCTTCACACCATACCGGCAGTTTGCCAAAATGTGCAGACTCCAAAGCCCTCATGTTTGGACGCTGAGTAAAATCGAATTGTGAAATCCATTCTTCATATGTCGGGTATTCATCGAATAAGAAAGTACCTGCACGCCTGTTTTCACGGAAAACTTGCTCTGGATTGTGGTCATTACGAATCACAAAATCTTCAGACGGCCATTTCTGCATGAATATATTGTTATAGAAGCGGTCATCGCCATGCAGGAAGGTCATAAAGCCCATTACTTCTGTACGGTGTGGTATGTGGTACGGTGTATAACGCCAAGTGGTTCCACCGCCGACAGCTGTAAATGCGCCGCAGATGAGATTGTGAACCAAAGCAACACCTTGTGTTGCACAACGGAGGCTGACTTCCGAGAGCATGATATTGTTATCGATTAACGTTGGACCATGGCTGACTTCAATGAAAATATCCTGGGAATTCATACCGCCTTCAAGCCTTTTTGCAAATGGCGGCCGCTGGTTGTCATGAAGCAGGTTCTGGGTGATACGTGTGCCCTGAGCCTCCCAGTCACACCAAACTCCCATTACACAGTGGTGGATATGGTTGCGGCGTATAATTACGTCGATGGCTGCATGCAGCTTAATACCGGCCTGCTCTGCTCCGCCGAGTTCCATCATGTTATTTATATGGTGGATATGGTTGTCTTCAATGATGCTGAATACAGCGCCCATCCTGCCGATAATACCACCCTGTTCGCAGTGGTGGATGTTGTTGCGGCGAATTATATGGCTGCCAATTTTTTCTTTCACCCAGCCATGATACTGGCCGCGGCAAACTGCGTCGCGTTCCATCTGGGTAGGACTTTTTACTTGTTTATATGTGAAATAATGTTCGTTATCGGGGTCAAGATATTTACCCACGGAAATACCTGCGCACTTGCTGTGTGATATCTCGCAGTCTTCGATTATCCAGCCCTTGCTCCAGTGAGGACCAATCATGCCGTCCTGGAAAGCTGCAGGCGGCGCCCAGGTTGTGGCAGCTTTATTGATTTTGAATCCCCTTACCGTAATATAGCTTACGCCTGTTTTGGACGGGAAAAAGCATCTGCGGCGTACATTGATTTCAACATTTTCTTCGTTGGGATTTAATCCCTGGAAGTTGGCATAAATGATTGTTTCGTCATTTTCCTTGTCTTGCTCGGTATACCATTTATAAATAGATTTTTCCGGTTCCCAGCTGCACTCATAGACTTCACCCTTGATACACTCTTCCAATGTGGTGGCTTCATACATGGCCTCGTCATTCAGATAAACACAGCCGGTATGCCTGTCTATTTTGGCAAAATACCAGTCACCATATACTATGGTTGTATATGGATTGTAATCACCGAAAAAGCTGTTTGGTATCCGGCATACCCATACGTTCCCTTCATAATGCTTCCAGTTTTTTACCTGTTCAGCACCGGTAATAACAGCGCCCAGGGGTTCGATACTGGTATATGTGATGCGGGCATCTTCAGTACCTGCATTAATAGGGTCTACGTATTCCCTATAAATTCCCGGCGCTACCAGGATTTCATCTCCAGGAAGAGCCACCTTTGCGGCATCGTTGATACGTTTGAATGGTCTTTCCCTGGAACCGTCGCCGTCCTTCACGGCATTTACATCTACATAGTATTTCACGATAATACCTCCTTGTAAAATGTGATAAGGTAATTTTTTGTAGAAACCTCATCTTTATTGCAGCCAAGGCCTTAGAAAGATGAAGTCAGAACCATTGGTAAGACTGATGAAAGGGTTATCAATTATTTAAATTTACCTCTTGACATAATACGAACCATATTAATTGTTGATATATGTACCAGTTTAGTAATCATGATATTATTGTATCACCGCAATTTAGAATAATTCAACATTATTAGTTTATTTTTGCAAGTTTACTGAATTTGCCAGGTTATATTAGTCATTATTTTGATTGCTTTGTTGGTCCCGCTGTCACAAGTTTGTTGACATGGCATTGCTGTTTCTGTACCGTTTACCCCTGGCTACAGCCTTCTTTATAACCTCATGCTCTCTTTTGCCTATCCTGTAAAAACTTAAAACAATGATTGCTATAACTATAATAATACCCGGTACTGCACCCAGGAGGGCTCTCAGTGCAACAATGGCCGACCTGGTCTGTGGCATGTCAGCCACATAGCCTGACCATTCCAGTACCTGCCCGGTAATAAAGACTCCCAGGGAAGATGACAGCTGCCTTAAGAATGATTCCATACCAAAATATGCCCCTGCCCTTTTTTCGCCGGTTTTCATCTCATCGTATTCCACGCAGTCTGGAATGATGGAATAAGGTATGACATGGGCGGCGGACAAACCAATACCTGCAACTGCTGATAATACATAAATTATCAGTGGAGTGGCTTTTGACAGAAAAGATATAATAAGCAAGGGCAGTATGAAAACTACCATACCTGCAAAATATGCTGCCTTTTTGCCTACGTGCTTTGCGAACCATACCCAGAACGGTAAAAATATTGCGGCAACTATGAAAATAATGCCAAGTATGATTTCAGAGTAAACTTCCATGTCAAGGACATATTTCATATAGAACAACAACACCATACTCACTATGTCTATAGCCAGCCAAGTCAGCAGACACATGGTGATTACCAGGATAAAAGGTTTATTTTTAAGTGTTAATGTTATGCTTTCCAGTAATGAGTACGATTTTTCTCCTTTTACTTTGTTATCTTCCTTGCATCCCAGGAACACAAACAGGGGAGAAAATATTATTACAAACCCGAATACTGCTCCCATGACTGCATAACCCATAATCTGCCTGGGGAAAAGGTCAACAATCATTTTGGGCAAAACTGCTGACACAAGGCCTGCTATGATGGAAAAACTCATTCTCCATGCGGTAAGGCTTGTACGTTCGTCATAGTCGTCTGTCAGTTCGGCGGAAAGGGAAGAATAAGGAACTGCCATTACGCTGTAAAAGGTGATATGAAGTATATAAACTAATATTATAAGAAGGAGAGTAGCCAGCATCGATGTCTCAATCAAAAGGGGTACTGCCCATATCAGAAAGAAACTTATACCGAAAGGTACGGCAAAAAACAGGAAATAAGGTCTTCTCCTGCCCCATTTTGTCTCTGTCTTGTCTGAAATATTGCCGATAAGCGGGTCAATAAAGGCATCCCATAATTTTGCAACCAAAAGGGCACTGCCGACCCAACCGGGATTTATTTTGACAACATCGGAAAGATAGAATAGAAGAAATACGCTGATAACCGTATAAGCTGCACTGAAACCAATATCGCCGGCACCGTAAGACACCTTTACCCTGATAGGCAGTTTGGTGGACATATTAACACCCCCAACTCATTATATACCAGGCAGTAAAAACAATCAATTATGTACAGCATTGGATAACGCTTTGTATATAACCGTCATAATTTATTTTTATACTGAAAAGATATGATTCTGATGAATTTATAGTAAAATATACTTATTGTATTTGGAAAGTAACTATTCATGTTCTGTATTCTTTAAAATACTGCTGGTCCTGAATGTTAGCTATCTGTGGTTTATAATTCTATGCAATTAACAAATATGAGAGGTAAATTTATGGAGAAAATAGTAATCAGGAATTTCAAGCCTGAAGATGTAGCCCAGATATACAGTCTGAACAAGAGATATAGTAAGGCGTTTCCCGTTTCATCGGCTGTGCAGGCCGAAGTGTATAACTCTCCTGAGTTTGAAGGGGGCAAAAATGTTTTTTGCGCGTTTAATGATGAAGGTACACTGGTAGGATATGCACCGGTTTATCCTGTCCTTGCAGCAAAGGGAAGCGGTTTTTCAAATGTTTTGTGGGCTGAAATCAGGGTTGATCCTGGTTTCCAGGACAGGAGACAAATCCGGGACCTGTTATTTGATAAGATGATGGCGAGAACAATGGAAATCAGGAACAGTGCACCGGTTAAAGACATAAAAATTTGTTTCTGTTATTTTTCCATTGAGGCTGAAAGTATTGATTACCTCCTCTCAAAGGGGTTTAAATCCTGTGAAGGTATATATAATATGGCCAGGGACTTGAGTGTACCTGTTGCTGAGCTGCCAGTTCCTGAAGGGCTGGAAATTATTGAGTGGAAAATGGAGACCAGGGAGGAAAAAAGTAAATATATAAATGCGTATAATATTGCTTTTCCTGAAAAACCGTGGAATGTGGAAGGCCTGGAACACTTTATGAATTCGGATTTATGGATTGATGGCACTACTATAACCGCTTTTTACGGTAATGACATTGCCGGTAGCATAATGCTGTACTGGTTCCCGGACGGGGAAACGGAATATGGCAAAAGACAGGGTTTTACCGAAAACATATTTGTTATGCCCCAATGGAGAGGAAAGGGCCTGGGCAGTTGCTTAATCGGCAAAGGACTTTCATATCTTGCACGGCATGGCGCAAAGGCAGCACTTCTTGAGGTACGGGCCAATAATGTCAAAGCTTTGGATATTTATAAACGGATGGGGTATAACCTTGTGAAGGAGCAGGTTGTATTGGAATATTCTATATAATATGTCAATGGAACCGTTCTTCCAAGACGCGGTCATACATAGGGACAGTTCTGCTAAAGAGGAACGGTTCTCCCGTCGCATTAATGCTAATGTATGCTAATTTGCTTACTTGTTTGAAATTACTCAGCTAAGCCTAAAGATAAAATATGAGAACGTGAATTAGCTTGGACATTAATTCCATACCTGACATCTTTCAATCAAAACTCAGAATAGCGATAATAGCCAGCTTAATGACTGGAGAAAAGACCTTCAGGGAAGTTAAGGAAATAACGGGAGCCACTGATGGGAACTTAAGTGTTCAGATCTCAAAGCTGGAGGAAAGCGGATATATAGTAGTTTATAAAGATTTTTTCAACAACAAGCCCCGGACCAGATACAACTTAACCGAAAAGGGGAAGAGGGAATTTGTTGATTATGTAAATACTTTGGATAATATCTTAAAACAGTATGGAAATTGGGTGGATAAATAGTTTATCTCTTTCTTTGGTGAACTCTACTTTAAAATTAGAATCATTTGCTGAACTTAATGTTTTCCAAACAAGCCAACTTAATCGTATCTTTTAGCCGTACAATAGGGTTTAAAAACCCTACTGAGATATGGTCAGGATGGCTTGATTTTTACCGGTATCATCACTGAAGCATAATTGGCCCAGGCTTTCAAACTGACAACCCTTCTTCAGCTAAAGTATTCCTGATAGTTTTTCCGGCAGTTTGCGCAAAATCCGTTATATCTTTATAAGAAATATACTTTATTGGGTGCTTATGATAACTAGAGCCACTATCGTACCAGTGGAGTGTACGTTCATTCCAGGCTTTTATTTCTTCTGCGCTCAAAATGTCGTCAATATCGAAAGGTTTTGCTTTCTCCAGCAGATTCCATACTTCTTCACGCCAGGGAATTTTTTTATAAAGCTCAAAATCAAGCTGGTCAGTGTCATTATAATATGCCCATGTAATATCCTGTGTTGGAGCGGAATCTCTCTCGTATTTTATTTTAAATTCCGAATAAATGGTTTCATTCCAAAGGATATCGGTCAAGATATGAATTCCATACCCTAGTAAAAATTTATAATTTGACTTGGCCTTATTTTGCCTCAGGAAATCAAGCACATTATCCTTCCAATGTTCTCCGTCTGCATGTAAATGTGTAATTCTCTTATTCTGCCAGTTTGCATCTTTACGCATATGTATGGCATCCGGTGATATGCTTCCAAGGTAAAATTCCGGACAGTTTATTATTGCCGAAATATCATGGGCGTACTCCCTTGCGGTACAAAGATGGACCATAGGCAGCGGCATTGATATTCCTCCTTCCAAAACTTAACCAATATTCTCATTAAGGAACTTAATAACCTCTGTAAATGCATTCTTTACATCTGCATCATCCATATCTCTGTCAAATGCATGGCCTTTGCCTTTGAGCATAATCAATTTATTGTTTACACCCAACTCTGTGAGCTTTTGTGCCATCTTGACAGACTCCGTATATGGTACGTCAGTATCTGCATCGCCATGCAAAAACAGCGTGGGCGGAAAATCTTTGCCTGCACAGTAATAGGGGCAAAACTTCATTATCTTGTCCTTATCTGCCACAATATCATAACCGCTTACTTCACTTGTCCAGATGCCATTTTGACGGCAATACAAATAATATTTGAACCGGTCCCAGCCGCCTTCTGAAATAATTGTATCACCGACGTAAGTGTATGCTTCTTCCCGGGACACTTTTGGCTGCATGCAGTAGAATTCACTCGGCTTGCAATACCAATCTGCGATAATATCACCATATCCATAAAATGACACTATGGCTTTAGGTTTATTGGGGAAAGTCCCTGTCAGCAGAGCCAGGTATCCACCCGCAGAACTTCCAACTACAGCTAATTTATCAGAGTTTAACCTATATTTACTCTTACTTTCTGAATGTATCCACTTTATTGCATCCTGAACATCTTCAGCAATTTGGTTCAGAAGAGTTTCCGGGGCAAGCCGGTAATCAATTGATATGACGGAAAATCCGGCTTCTCTATACAATTCTACCCGCCTGGGATTAATATTTTTTCTGGTACCCCAAATCAATGCTCCACCGTGGATATAAACAATAAGCGGTGCTCCTTCATTGTTGCCGGAGTAACTATCCGCTTTGATGGCACAACCATCTGCCACTTTATATACAACTGTCTCCATTTTCGTTCCCAAAACATTCCCCCCCATAATATCATCAAGCTTGTTCAATTTACATATATTCTATCTTCTTTCAGGTCATTTTTCCATATCTTGTACATATGACATTCCCAAACTCTTGACAAAAAGTTTTAGTAGAACTGCCTCATTGACAAAGTGTGTCTTCATAAAATCTCCACAAAATTATGCTAAATACATAAATAACAATGTAATTTTAAACAACAAAACCTGGATGTCTGGTTAAGGAGGTACAGGATGGAACAGCGAAGGAAACGAAAAATTCTGCAAGTTGACGGCATGTCATGTACCAACTGCGAGATAAGAATTGAAAATGCCTTAAAAAAGCTTAAAGGTATAATTGAAGCCAATGCATTTTTCAATAGTTCCAATGTTTACATCACTTATGATGCTAATGTCATAAATTTGGAACAAATTATCCGGGCAATAGAAGAGATGGATTATATAGTCCGGAACAAACCTGGTATGGCAACTGTTTCAAAAACTGATACCAAACAATCAGCAGATGATAAATTATCAGTGGGCCAATTCCTCGCGATAGGAGTCATATTGCTTGCCCTCTATCTCATTATCAGGAACACTGTGGGATTTAGCTTTATTCCTGAGATTAACCCGCAAATGGGATATGGGATTTTGTTTATTGTAGGGTTACTGACATCAATTCATTGTGATTACTTAATGGGTTTATGCCATGCGGGCCTCTCCAGTCCATGCAGATCTACGCTTTAGGGACAGGGAGTTTTACGGCGGGAGCATTATCCATGTTTGTGTTCAGACTTGGCACAGTGCCTTTAATGTTTGGATTTGGAGCCGTCAGTTCATTACTGAGCAGGAAATTTACAAAAAAGATGTTGAAAGTGAGCGCTGTGCTTGTAATTGTTCTGAGGGTTGCTATGGCAAACAGAGGTCTGGCTTTGTCAGGGGTTTCGCTTCCGTATGTATCCTTTGGCAAAGAATAACGTTCAAAATGGCAGCATAGCATCAATACAAAACGGTGTACAAATTGTTACCACACAACTGTCACCGTACTGGTATGAACTGATTACTGTTCAGAAAGGCGGACGGTTCTTACGTCTTGCTCTTACTGCTAATGCAAGACATGAGAACCGTTCCCGTATCTTGCTGAATGGATAGTTAAATCAGGCAAGGGAACTGTCCTTTTTGACACACATAGTGAGTATGTTAAAAACGTTTCATTTATTATTTTTCTTTGTTGTTAATGTATGTTCATGAAACACCGATATATTTATTCATAATAATTAATGATTTTTCATGAAAATTATTGACAAACATTAATAAAACAGCATATAATGTGAACGAAGGTGAGTATGGGCCGACACTTGTTTATCATCAATTAACGATAAAGGAGTGATATTACTTGTTTATTGAAGAACGGCATCAAGCGATACTAAAGCTACTCAAAGAAAATGGCAGAATCTCAATTGGTGAAATACAAGAAAAATTCAATATCTCTGTTGATTCTGCAAGGCGTGACTTAAGAATTCTTGAAGAAAAAGGCCTTCTCAAAAGGACGCGCGGTGGAGCAATACCCTTAATGCAAGTAGGATCAATACCTCCACGAAACAGAGAAATTAAAGAAGTGTATGAGAACTACGATGCAATTGCAAAAAAAGGAGCCGAGTTTGTCAAAGAGAACGATATTGTATATCTCACGAGTGGTTCTATTGGATTCCTTATGCTAAAGTACTTGCCCAAAGACATAAATTATACTCTTGTTGTCAACTCAGTAGCTCTTGCCAATGAATTAAAACTATGGGACAACGTGAATGTCTATATTGCCGGAGGGAAAATGCGCCAACATAGCACAGCTTCCATAGTTGATAGCCTTGCAACCTCTTTTGTGAAAAATATGCATTTTGATTTAAGTCTTATGACTGCTGGTGGAGTTGATGCAGAATTTGGTGTATCGAATGGAACTGATGAAACAGCAACTTTTCAAAGAGCGGTTATTGAGAATACCAGAAAAAACATTCTGTTAATGCCTAATCAAAAGATAGGATTTAAGGCATTCATAAAGGTATGTGATGTTAACAAGTTTAATACATTGATAACTGATTGGGATGCATTGGAGGAAGAACTGGTTAAAATCCGAGAAGCCGGTGTTGAAGTAATCGTTGTAGAAAAGGAAAATTCTTTTTGAGTACAGTAACTTGGCGGTACCAATGCCTAAATATTTTGAATGAAATTGTGAATTGATGTTAGGGAATATGATGTTGTATAATTAATACATACTGATAGTGTAAGCTTGATAATTCCCCTGGAAGATAGGGGATTTTTTCATATATTTCAATTGTTTCAGGAACATGAACAGCCGTTATTACAACTGGGAGGGGAAATATGTAGAAAATGAGTTCACTCAAATGCCTTAAAATTCACTCCGCAGGGAGGAAAGGTTAAGGTCACCGTTAAGGGCACAGATGATATTACAGAAATAACCGTCAAAGATACCGGGATAGGGATTTCCCCTGAGGATTTGCCATATATTTTTGAGCGGTTTTACAGGGCGGATAGATCAAGAAACAGACTGACCGGGGGCGCCGGAATCGGCCTTACTATTACAAAGGCAATAATTGATGCCCACAAGGGAAAGATTCATGTAAACAGCAAGGTTGATGAAGGGACAGAATTTATTGTATCATTGCCTAAACATGTCAACTAACCGCTTATAGTTGATTTATTAAGATAACAAAAATCCTACAGATACATGGACAGCAGGATTATTCGAATATGTTAGGTTAGAAAAAAGGGGAAAAGGGGATAGTGTGATGATAAGTAGTGCAAAACTGGTGAAGCCCTCCATTGAGTACATGAACAGTTTTATTGAAGCATGCAGGGAATTCGCAAAAGTAAACCCGGAATATGACGTGTTTCAGGGTGAAATACCTACACCCGAACGCATTGACAAGTTGCTTAAGCAGTATGAGGACCAAAGCAGAGGCATTGGCCTTCCCAAAGGTTGGGTGCCAAGCACTACTTTTTGGCTGGTTGACGGTGACGAGTATATCGGTTCCGGCAATATCAGGCATGCATTGACAGAGCACCTCAAGCAATTCGGCGGGCATATAGGGTATAATATCAGGCCGTCAAAATGGGGCCTGGGTTATGGCACCTGGCAACTTAAACTGCTTCTCCCGGAGGCGGCTAAACTGGGTATCAGGTATGCCCTAATAACCTGTTCTTCCAGAAATATAGCTTCAAGAAGGGTTATAGAGAAAAATGGCGGTGTGTATATTGACTGTGTAAAAAATATCTATAATGGCCAAGAATGGCCGACTCTGAGGTTCAGAGTCGATACAGGACTGAAAGAAGGCAGTTTATATACATCCGGAGAACCTTGGTATCATGGCTCAAACATGAAGTTTGACACATTACTTCCCGGCAGTACGATTACTCAATGGAGAGAACTGGCGGAGGCATTTTCACATAAGCCGTCGTTACTTGAGTACGATGACGATAAGGCCATACGGCATAATGGCACCCAGCCTGGTTATTTATATGTTATTGATGAGCCCATTGTACCAGGTGACGATATATATATTCATCCCCGTTCCGCAATGGACCAGGCATATGAATGGCTGACAGTAAGACCTCTTAAATTAAGGTTAATTGCTGAATTGCCTGTTTGACATTTTTTATATGCAATATCTACCATTTTTAATCTTATTTTGGTAAATTTGCATTAATGGAAGCGTAATATGTATGATTTGATGTCATTCTCGCAGCAAGGGAAGGGGCAATATGGAGACAAATATAGCAAATGTTTTGTCATGCTTCGGGTTACATGAACCTTCAAACATTACGCAAATATACAGAAGCGCATGGGATATCAATGATAAATATGTGTTGAAAGCCAATGATGATAAAGGGCAACTGGATAAAAGCATCCTTATGAGCCGGCTGTTTTTGTCGGAAGGCGTCTCTGCCGTTGAGTATATTGATACTACGGATAATAAGCCGTATGTGATTTTATCGGTAAATACTTGTGCCTTATGAAAAAGATGAAGGGGACATGCTTTGACCCTTATGTAGGAGATTTGAAACACAATGGAATGATGCTGGGGAAAGCCATTGCCTAACTGCATAAGGCCTTTAGGTATATTGAGAATAAAATCGATTTCAAATATCTGAAAAGTCTTCACAGCAAAGTGAAGTACCATTAAGGACGAATATATTACCAGGAGGCGTATTACATGTTAATGATTAATATGACCTGGAGTGAAGTTGAAAAATACATATCAGAAGTAAACAATAACTTAATAATTCCTGTAGGGACATGCGAGCAACACGGATACCATTTACCCCTCGGCAATGACACTTTTATCGCGGAATATATGGCCAATGTTTTGTCGGATAAAACCAAGGCCCTGGTAGCCCCAACAATAAACTATGGAGTTAATCTGCCTTGCGACGTTCATTTGGCTGGGACAACATCAATAAAACCTGAAACATTGAGAGAAATAGTAGTGTCAATAACAGACTGGTGGAGGCGGCAAGGGTTCAAACACTTTTTGCTGCTTACATATCATGGCGACCCTTTCCACATCCAGGCAATGGAGAATATATCAGATGACGTTAAGTTATACGATTTATCTGAGATTGAATATTCAGATATTCTTGAGAAACAGTCTTCCATCAGGCACGCCTGTGAAGCAGAAACATCAGTGGCATTGTGCCTGTATCCCGAAAAAGTGAAAATGGATTCAGTCCGGGAACATGACATACTATTTGAAGATTTCAAAAAATATTTATTCCACGAGGATGACAATTTACCTCCGGGTTATGTCGGAAACCTGGGCTATCCTTCTTTTGCCACAAAAGAAAAAGGAAGCAAATTTATAGGCCGCATGATAGATAAAATGATTGATGAATGCTATGATTTTGTGAAACCTTTATAGAAGGTGCCACATATCTTCTGAATTTATATAAAGAATGTGGGGAATCTTATGGCTTTTACAAGAAAAGCATATGAAGACCAGGACTTTATAAGAATAAGAGATTTTTTAAAACAATCCATGCAAAAAAACCCGTCTCAGAAAAACTGGTTGATTGACCGTTGGAATTTCTGCAGGTATTTCAGCCAGGTAATGCATGGTACATTTGATACCTGGCCTGAAACCGTCGGAATCTGGGAAGATGAAAACAATAATATTGTAGCTGTTGTAAATTCAGAAGGAGAAATAATTAACAGGAAAGCAGGCAATGCCTTCTTTCAACTGGCAAACAGAGATTTCCCGGATGATTTTATCATTGAACTAATAGATTTTGCGGAAAGCAACCTGTCTTTGACTACTGAGGAAGGCACATTCATCAATTTTACGATTAATGAAGATGCGCTCCAGATTAAAAGGCTTCTGAAGGAAAGAAACTATACACTTTTGAATTGGAAAGAGCCAATGTCATGTATGCATGTGACAAGTTGCCTTAAAGTAGAGTTGCCTGAAGGATTCCGGATTGCTGAATCAAGTGAAGTCAGTGATTACCATATAGGCTTTGCCCACGGACGGGCCTTTGGCTATTATAAAAACGATGTCCCGGACGATGATGATGCAGAGCGCTGCTATAGGTCATTGAGAAACGCACCGGACTATAGACCCGAATTAGACCTGTCAATCCTGGACCAAAACGGTGAGGTTGCTTCCTTTACAACCGTGTGGTACGATGACCTTAATAAAATTGGCATATTGGAACCAGTAGGAACTATACCCAAATACAGGAAAATGGGCCTTGGGAAAGCAGTAGTTTATGAAGGAATAAACAGGGTTATGAAAATGGGTGCAGAAAGGATATTTGTCGGTTCGGACCAGCTGTTTTACATTTCTATTGGATTCAAAGTGATATACTACAATGAAATCTGGCAGAAGAAATTAGAAAAAGAAATTGAAAAGGGGTTTGAAAAATGAGTAAGAAATTCAAAAGCTACCGTTGGATACAGGAAGCTGGAGCCAAGGCTTATATATGCCGATGACGTCACATGGACGATTCTGCCTTATGTACCTTACCAGTACGGGAACTGATTCTTTCAATGCTTTTCGGTTTTTCACTTCTTTGCCTAAATTATAGAAAGGAGCAATTTAGTAATGACAAGAGTATATTTTGTCCGGCATGCTCAATCTGATTATACCTGTAAAAATACCAGGATACGGCCATTGACACCCCAGGGATTAATAGACAGAAAAAAGGTGACTGAACTTCTAACAAAATTACCGGTAGATTGCTTTTACTCCAGTCCATACAAAAGAGCTTATGACACCATAGCAGATTGTGCAGAAACATTGGGGATGGATATTAAAATTGATGAACGGTTCAGTGAACGGCTAGCCGGAGAAAATGGATACAGTATCGAACTTACTCAGAAGCGCTGGAGCGATTTTAATTTTTGCGAACCTGGTGGCGAATCATTAAGTAGTTGTCAAAGACGTAATATTGAGGCTTTGAATGAAGTTTTAACTGCCCATGAAGGCAAAAATATCGTAATCGGGACTCATGGAACGGCACTAAGCACGATACTGAACTACTACGATCCAGGTTATGGGTTTAGTGATTTCGTAAGGATACAGTACTGGATGCCATATGTCATCCAGCTTGACTTCTTAGGGCTCAAATGCATCGATAAACAAGAATTACTGATAATTAACCGGCCATATGAAACGTAACATTTTCCGCTTTTACCAAGTACGGATTTTGCGAAAAGCCCAATAAATTCTTTGATGATCTATAACCACAATGCATATTGAGTATAATCAATATGCATTTTATTTATATAGAAAAATTAGGTAGAATCAAATTGTAATATATTCTGAAAATTTTAATTGTCTGAAGAAGGTGAAATTATGCCGGTTGCAACTTATGAACAATACTGTAAAATGCTTGAGACCGCTTACAGAAACAAATACGCGTATCCCGCTATAAATGTTACATCCATTGAGACTGCGAATGCTGCTCTGACAGGTTTTGCGCAAGCTAAATCAGATGGCATCATACAAATATCTGTTGGAGGGGGAGAGCACGTATCGGGGCAGATGATTAAGGACAGTGTACTGGGGGCAATATCTCTGGCAAATCACATTCATCTCCTCGCGGAAAGATATGATGTGTTTATAGCTTTACATACTGACCACTGCAGACCGGAGAAACTGGAATCTTTCCTTTACCCTTTGGTGAAAGAGACAGAAAAACGAAGATCCGAAGGCAAGGCAAACCTTTTCCAAAGTCATATGTTTGACGGTTCAAGCCTCCCATTAGAAGATAATATGCGGATTTCGAAGGAACTTTTGAAATTGTGCGCAAAAAATCAGATTATTCTCGAAGTAGAAATAGGTGTTGTAGGTGGGGAAGAAGATGGTTACCGGACAGATGGAGTTACGTCTTCCAGGTTATATACAACACCCCAGGAAATGTTGAAGGTGTATGAATCGCTGAAAGAAGTACCTGGAGCAAAATATATGGTTGCAGCAACTTTCGGAAATGTGCACGGGGTTTACAAGCCGGGAAGTGTAAAACTTAAGCCTGAAATTCTGAAGCAGGGACAGGATGCAATCAAAATGAAGCATGGTGAAGATGCAGGCTTATATCTTGTATTCCATGGCGGATCCGGCTCCACACAGGAAGAAATATGGGAGACTCTTGAATACGGCGTGGTTAAGATGAATATCGATACGGACACTCAATATGCGTTTACAAGACCAATTGTTGATCATATACTAAAGAATTATGACGGTGTACTTAAAATAGAAAACGAGGTAGGCAATAAGAAACTGTATGATCCCAGGTCATATTTGAAACTTGCGGAGAAGAATATGAGCAGACGGGTTATTGAGGTATGTGAAGTCTTGCGGTCCGCAGGCAGGACTTTGTGTAGTGGAGAAACTGGTTATATTACATAATCAATAAGTAGAGGAATTTATAAAAGAAGGCAAGTAAAACAACTTGCCTTCTTAATTTTATTTATCCCAGAGAAATTATATATATAACATAGAAGGTATTGACATCTCCAAAGAACAGGCTTTGTTACAAGAGCCCCAATAGCATTATTTACTATTTTAAAAGAGACTCCATTATTTCAACTGCCTTTTTCTCGTTTTCATATGCGGATTTTAGCTGTGATATAATATTTGCCCTGACGTCAAACAATGTGGCGTCTTTACTTGACTTGATCCTGAACGCCTCCATCCATGCATTAAAGACTTCTTTGTACAATTTCGCCAGTTCTGCCTGCTGGACTTTTTCAAAGTACTTATACGCATACTCTTTCAAGGCCGCATATGTTGCGAGAAAATATTCCCCATTCCACGATGCAGCAATATCGGGATTTTCCTCGAAAACCTTGATTAAAGCAGGATATGCGTCAAGACCACTTGCATTTTCACACCACTCTTTGCCTTTCAGATGGTTTACAGCCAGTTTCAATGTATCGCGGAAAATATCTTCCTTTGATTTGCCGGATATGCCTGTTACGGTCAAGGCCGAGAGAATTGGTACCTCCCGTTTGCCCAAAACGTCATAGGGCATTTTTGTGCTATCATATGCGGGACTTGTGGGATCAGCCTTTTCGGCATTAATTGCCAATGTATAGAACATATGTGTGTCATCGTCATAACCCGTGATGAGACCCCATTCCGGAACGCCGATGTCCCATGATACTGCAGGTATACCTCTGTCAATGGAAGCCTTTATAATCTTTATTGCCTCAAGCTGCCTTTCTTTTTCGATATCCTCCTGTCCCCAGTAACGTCCCACATAATCGCAAAGCAAGCCGCCGTTCTCCACCCAGGGTTTCTGGGATTCAAAGTCCCATATGCTGGTGGCTGAAGGACAAAGGTCCGAACTGACCCACATGCGGAAAGCAAAACCGCTGGTTGCAACAATATCGTCAGCATACTCAGGCCAGGGACTGTTTTTTACCGCGCAGGCCAATGACTTGGCAAAGGAAAACAGGTAACCGGTTGCATCCTGTATACCGTCCCATGAAATATTAAGCTGTTTTTTCATCATTATCCCTCCAATGGTATATAGATTTTCTCGCTGAAAGTGCGAGATTCCTCATTATAGACTTCAAATTCATAGTCCATCCTGCGTGTGCAGCCGCTGTTTTTTATCCAGACGTTGTTTATGTAGTCCCATGTGCGGTGAATGGTATTTACAAAATCAAAGTGTGATGACCTGGGAGTTGTGAAAACTGCATACAATCCACCCCGGATAAAAAGCTCCACTGTACCGTTGGTGTCGCCGAGGGCGTTTTCCTTTCGTATGCCAATGTAATAGTCGAAATTTCCACCTTCTCCTTTAAATTCACTTATGCCGTAGTCCTCGCATGCCTTCCCGCCTGACAGTTTTTTCGACCATTTCCGGCTGTTATACTTGTTCCAGAATTTTGGCGGGTAAACTTCATCGCTTTTATAGGCAATTACGGAAAAAGGCTCAATACGTATGAATTCCGGTATTACTTCAAAGGGCGGGGTGTCAAAGTTGATCGCTTCATAAAGTTTCAGGCTGTTTTGCGCGTATTTATATTCAGTGGGCAGTATTTTGTGTTCCGATAAAAACGCCCTGGTGAAGTTTTCTTTTGAATTGAAACCATATTCAAAGGCGATTTCCGATATTGGCACACCCGGCTGCATATGTTTTATGATTTCCGTCAGTCTTCGTTTCCTTATATAATCAGCCGGTGTCAGGCCTGTCGCCTCCCTGAATACCCGGATGAAGTAATAATCAGAGTAACCGGCTTCACGGGCGCAGTCAGAAAGCCTGATTTCGTTTTTAAGATTTTCTTCAATATAGTTTATTGCCCTCATAATATGGGTTTTGTAATCCATAATCATCCTCCGGAGTTTAGGATAACATATAAAGGGAATCAACCATTGATAAAAATTGCGGGATTCATGGCTTATGAATGTTGATTATGGCAATATTTAATATTAGAATAATTTTAACACTTTTTGGGAGTTTGTCATATGAAGACGGTTTTAGTGACTATTATGTTCAAACAGCTTCATCACCATCACAAACAGCGCTTGCAGCTATGATATAAACCATAGGTGCAAGCGCTATACGCGTTTGTGCCTGTGGTGAAGTATAGATTTATAGCAAACACCATTCAGGCATGAGTAAGAAATGCTTGGGTGGTGTTTTTATTTTTAACAAAAAACGGGAGGTAATATTCATGAAAGTTGAGTACCGGGCATGATGTAGAATAACCTATTGTATGGAAAGGCCAGAGATATTGTATGGAATGGGCAGAGCCGGACTCTGCCCGTAACTTTATAAACTCACGACCCTTTAAGCCTTTGTTCTTCCTCCTGGATGGCCTTTTTATCGATCCTTTCAAATAGAATTTCCACTGGCCCAAGCTCCAGACCGGAAGGAACTTTCACGTACTCCCAGGCTGTCTTTTCAATCTTCAGTATATTCCTTACCTTTGCAGAAGAAAAGGGCAGGAAGGGATCAAGCAGGTGGGAAAGGTTTGCTATAATCTGCACACAGGTATTCAGGGTTTCCCTGCACTTTTCAACACTATCCTTTACCGTAATCCACGGTTGTTCCTCATCAAAGTATTTGTTTGCGCTACGTACAAATGAAAAAATTGTATCCAGTGCCTCCTTGAAATTCCCATCTTCAATGAGTCCGCCAATGATGGGATAGAGATTTTTAAGGGAGTCTGAAATATTTCGATTGCATTGTCCTTCCGGCACCTTGTTTCCGAAGTATTTCTGAATGAACACCAGGCTGCGGTTTACAAAATTTCCGTAAGCGCCTAAGAGTTCCCCGTTGTGGCTGTTAATAAATTCTCTCCAGGTAAAGTCCGTATCTCTTTTTTCAGGCCCGTTGGCAACCAGGAAATAACGTATGGAGTCGGGATTGTACCGTTCAATGATGTCCTTCACCCATATTGCCCAGTTTTCGCTGGTGGAAATTTTCCTGCCTTCGAGAGTTAAGTATTCGCTGGATATAATCACGTCAGGAAGCTTCAACCTGACATCAGTGCGGCCAAGAAGCAGGGAAGGCAGAATAATCGTGTGAAAAGGTATATTATCCTTGCCGTGCACATAGTACTGTTTTGCGCTGTTCCAGAATTCATAGAAATCAATGCCCTTTTCCCGGCACAAGGTATAACAGTCTGAAAGGTAGCCGAGAACATTTTCTGCCCAGATATAAATCTTCTTGTTTTCATATCCCTCTTTCGGGACATCAATGCCCCAGTCCAGATCCCGGGTAAGGCTCCTGTCGCGAAGGCCTTCCCGGATGTACCGTTTTGACATCTCATAAGCATTTTTTCTCCAATGGCTATGGCTTTCAACATACCTTTCCAGTTCTTCCTTCATGCGGGTTATGGACAGGTAAAGGTGATTGGTAGGCAAAAATTCAGGCGCCTCCCCACATATACTGCATTCTGCCTGCAGCAGGTTTTCCGGTTCCAGTACATTTCCGCACGCTTCACATTGATCGCCCCTGGCTGGTTTACCACAATAAGGACACAAGCCTTTCACAAACCGGTCAGGCAGGAATTGCCTGCAATGCCTGCAATATGCCTGTGGTATGCTTTCTTCGTAAACATAACCACCTTTATAGAGTTTCCTGTGAAAGTCCTGGACAAAACTTTTATGATAACCGGCTGATGTTTTTCCATACAGGTCATATGTGAAGCCAAGACGGTTAAAACAGTCAGCAAACTCATTATGGTAGTAGTCGCTCATTTCCTCCGGTGTTTTATTTTCCTGTCTTGCCCTGATTGCCACCGGTGTTCCGTGACAGTCGCTGCCTGAAACAAAAAATACCGTATCGCCTTTTGCCCTGAAATACCTTGCCAGTACATCTCCCGGCAATAATGCTGAGATATGCCCGATATGCAGGGATCCATTGGCGTAAGGCCAGGCATTACCTATTACAATATTCATAATCACACCTCTTTTCAATAAATTTAATCAATGAATTCGTTTAGTAAAAGTCATTTTGCAGGTTATTTTTTGTACTGGTTAAACAATAATAAAGGCTTACAAATAAACTAAAAAAGCTCTCACCCCCAGGAATCGGTCCTGGGGACGAGAGCATGACACTTCGTGTTACCACCCCGGTTCATTGATGCCTCGCGGCACCAACCTCAGCGAGAACTAATGCAGGGCATATGCCTTGCACGTCATTCTCCGGCCCTGTAACGGGAGCACCCGTCGCAGTCTAAACCCTCATATGGGATTCGGTGCGAAAGCTCCGAGACCATCTTCGGCTGCCTATTCTTTGCTCCTTCTCAGCGTAACGGAGTTCTCTGTAAAAGACATCAGCAGCTTACTCTTCTCTTCATTGCGTTAACAGTTATTGCCTGAAAATTACTTTTATCAGGTTATATATATCTTAATATGCAGTATATTGACAGTCAATACACTAAAATATAAATACAGTTGATAATTTACAATAACCGAATTTTTTAACCGCTTATCTTATATGTTATATAAATCAGTTTGTCCAATGCTTTGCGAAAGTCTGTTCTTGTACTTCATTTAATATTGGAAGACCGGGTAATTATACTTTTTTTCTTATCTTTCCTACGATAAGAATAATCAATGGGGAAACAAAACCGAAGAATATACTCATCGGCGCACTGAATGTTTCCGAAAATTTTACAAGTTCAAACCTGTCACTGGCTATATATTGTGCAAACGTATAGCCAAATATCACAATAGGGCTTAACAGTGGTTTTTCATCGGAGAGTGAGAAAAAGGATTTCATAATGCACGCAATAATATACAAAATGAAAGATATGGCTATAAAGTCCACGATTATCCAGGAAATTACCGCAACTGACTCTATTCTTTCAATGGTTTGTAAAATGGATATGCTTTTTATTACAAAAACATAAGGCGTTGAGACACGTTCAATAACTGAGTAACCATATACCCCGATAGTCTGCAGCGATATCATTATCGTAGTAATAACCAGGTAGATGGCGCTTTGCAGCCCAAACCTCCTGATATGTTCTTTATCATTGATCTTATCTCCAAGGAAAAAAATAGGAGTAAATGAACCCCATAAGCCTAAGTTGGAATAGGTTGATTTTAATAAAGGCAAAAAGTCGTGGTATGTTATGGGGAACAGATTAATAACTTTAATGTCCTTTACTATAAATAAAAAAAGTACTACAAAAATTACAGTGAATATCGTAAAGAGAAATTCTGCGGTCCTGGAGATGTAGACAATGCCTTTTTGCAAAACGTAAAAGGTGGCTGCCAATATGGTTATTATAAAGAAAATCATGGGCGTGTCAGGAAGCAGCGCAGCTAAAAACCTTTCGGCGAAATATCTGACGTATATACCAAGGTTGATCAAGGCCCATAACAAATAAAGGAATATCAATACTGAACCCAAAATTCTCCCAAACACCTTAAAAATTATATCTGACAGGTTAGCTTCCCTGTTATTTTTAAATAACGATTGCATTATATAAATAAGGCATAAAAAGATCGGAGCTATAAATATGGGTGTGAGCCACCCTGCCTGTCTGCCAAACTTGGCTGCAATAGCCGGGTATAGGCGCATCGAAGGAGAATAAACGAACATAATAAAAAGTATAAGCGCCTGGCGAATTGATATTTTTTCTCTTGATGCCAGCAATTGTCATCATCCGTCCTTTCCTGCCAGGGAAAGCATTATTTTCGCGAAACTCCTGCAATCCGGGTTTAATAAATAATAAATGCCAAAGGCGCTGAAAAGCAACATGATAACCAGGTATACATATATATCCTTTCTCGTGCCTTTGGATTTCATATTCACAATATCCCTTATGCTTAATACAACAACTACCAGTATGAAAAAGACCATATTTATTCCCTCCTCCTGTATCCGCTGGGCTCTACCAATTCATAGGTCCTCAGAATTTTGCTGTCAACCTCTATATCAATCTTTACGTTGGGGAAAATCTGTATCCATTCATCTTTTATTTTATGCCATTTCAAAGGCCTTCTTAAGCTAATTCTGTCGCATATCTCAAGACAGTCTGATTTTAGCTTTACTACTTCTTCGAGGGCTTTTTCCATTTCAGTTTTTATTATCTCGGATGCCTGTGATTCCATGAATGAAATAGTGCTTTCATCTGAAAACTCCCTCTGGGATTGTATTTCACCCAGGTTACTGATTACCTTTGTTTTAAGGAGAATACTTTCAAGGGTATCGCCTTTAAACCGCGGAATGACTTTTGTATTGCTGTCAATGACTTCAAGAGATACATCCTGGCCTGTGGGGTCTTTAACCGTAACTATTGATGAATCAACAGTGTTGGTAATAAAATTTATACCCCGTGAAATATCCCTGCCTATAAACCCCACCAGTTTTAAGTCGCTGACTATTGCGTATCCGTCGCATTCCAGGTCTGTAACGTTTTTTGCCTCCTTTGTATCGCGGGTTACAAGATGTATGCAAGGGATACGCGCAGAGCTAAAGTGAATATCAAGAAATTTTATCAACTCATGAACCCTCAATTCTTTTGAGAAACTTAACAATTTTAAGTTGTTTCCCAGGCTTTCCAGTTTATCAGCTATATAAAAATCGGAGTGGTTGAACTCTTCAATTAAGTGCTTGGCAGTTGAACCTTTTACAACATACACTTTGGATTCTATGCGAAGTTCATAGTCGCGGGTGAAAAAGTCAATATAATCGGCGATATTTTCTCTTGCAGCATCCTCCCCTATAAGGTAATACTCCGAATGGCCCCAGAAAATCGTCTTGTTGCTGTGGGTCTGGATATTCCTGACCGCATCAAACATGGTTTTACCTCTGGCTGACAAAACTAAAGCCTTTGACGTACTGCCACCAGTGGACCCTCCCATGCCTCCGGAACTGTCTTTGCCGATACCAATATCAAGGTTTTTGCTGGCAACGGTTACCATACAGTCATCGGAACCGTCAGACAATTTATCAATACCTATAACCTGGACCAGCTGCAAATCGTCAATTTCCCGTCCTTCAGGCAATATACCGTTTTCACATCCTGTAAGGCTTACTACCCAAAATACAAGTCCAATGCCAACAAGTATTTTTCTCATGATGCTCACCTATGCCTGACGTTTTTTGTTTGTGGTCTTAAGACTTGACGGGCGCTTTTTCATAAAGTGCAAAGGTACGCGGATAAGGGTATCCTTTGTAACTTCCCGTCCTTCATTGGCCACAAAAGGTGAAAAGTAAGGAACACCAAAAGTTTCTATTGTATTAAGGTGGTACACAAGTATCAAAGCAGATAAGGCAAGCCCGTAAAGGCCGGACATTGTAGCACTTATTACAAACAACATCCTGAAAATTCTGAGGGCGTTTGCGAAGTCCTGGTTTGGCATGGTAAAGCCTGCCAAGCCCGTCATGGCGATAATGATAACGACAACAGGCGAAATAATATTTGCCTGAACGGCAGCCTGGCCTACTACCAAAGCCCCTATAATTGAGATGGTCTGGCCTATTGTCTTTGGCAGGCGAAATCCCGCTTCAATCAGGACTTCGAAGGCTAATAGCATAAAAATTATGGAAGTGGAAGTGGGAAAAGGAACTTCCGCTTTTCTGCTGATTATGGATATGGCAAGCACTGTGGGTATCATTTCCTGGTGGAAGGTGGTAATGGAAATATAAAACCCGGGAAGAAGTAAAGTTATCAGTGAGCATATGTACCGTAAAGTTCTCATAAACGAACTTATGATATAATTCTGGGCATAGTCCTCCGGGGCCTGGAAAAACATGGCGAAAGTAGCCGGGATAATATAAGCCGTCGGTAGACCGTCAATAAGTAACCCTACTCTTCCTTCCAATATGTTATGACAGAACTTATCTGTTCTCTCCGTATTCAAAACCTGTGGGAAAACGGTGTATTTATTGTCCACTATGTATTCTTCAATACTTCCTGCAGTGGTAGCTCCGTCAATATTTATGCTGTCAAGCCGCTTCATTACTTCGTCTACCAACTTTTCATTGGTCAAACTTTCTATATAGATTACAGCTATGGTTGTCCTGGTCTGGCGGCCCACTATGGTTTCCTTTATACGTAAATAAGGTGAGTGTATTTTCCGGCGCACTAGTGACGTGTTTACCCGGAGCACTTCAATGAATGAATCCTTTGCCCCTTTCAGGGCGCTTTCAGTTGTTGGTTCGCTGATAGTCCTTTTATCAAAGCCTTTAATATCAAACGTGATGGCTTTTTTTTCTTTGTCAAACACTAACGCAACGGCGCCATTTAAAATCTCTTTGATGGTGGCTTCCAAATCGTTCTGAAGCTTCCGGGAAGCATGATATATCGTGCCGTGCTCGATTAGGTCGATAATAGTGTTAAAATCCTGAATTTCTTCCAGGACTTTTTCTTGTGTCAGGGGCTTTAAAACGTCGTCATTAACTATTTTTGTATCTACCAGGCCGTCAATAAAAACTACATTGACAGGTAAATCATGGCGTCCGTTTATATAATGCACCTGATAAATTACATCACTGCTGTTGGATAATATGTCCCGGATATTTTCAATGGTTACTTCCATATTACTGAATTCTGTTTTATCTGAATAAATCTCATTATCTTCCATTTTGCTCTTGTTCTTAAATTTGTTAAACATTCAGTAAGCTTTCTCCTATAAAGCAGAATCTGCTGCCAAATATTAATTATGAGAATATTTTGCAGACCGAAATTAGGAATTATTCAATGCATGTAATATTGATTGTATATGCAGTATCTATGGTTTCCCAACAAGCTGCAGTTTATACAAAGCCTTTCCGGGGCTACTTCAGTTACGCGTTGTTGACTCTGCCCTTGGGGCATAGTTTACAATTTAGCCCGAGGGGGAAGATAAATGAGCCTGTTTAAAAATCTGCTATATAAACGTATCGGATTAGTGCTGATCACCATATGCATGAGCGTTTTTGCAGTAGCGGTATCCTTATGGTGGAACGCGCAGCTTGGCAGAATCATCAACAACATCATTACAAAAAGTTTTGCCTCTGCAAAAGAGATAAGGGTTGCAGTCATAACCATTATATCCAATATGATTATGGCTTATTTATACAGCCTATGCTCAGGCTGGACCTGCGAAACACTTATCCATGACCTGCGTATGGGATACGCGGAGTATTTTACAACCTTGTCATTATACGAAATAGAGGATCTCAACGCAGGTGAACAGCTTTCCAGGCTTCAGAACGAGATAAGTGAGATATCGGGTTTTCTTCGCTCAAACCTGTTTACTTTTACGGATGATGTGATAAAGTTCGTTATTACTTTTTCATGGCTGCTCTGGCTCAATCCTGAACTTGCATTGACGGATGACGGCCAACGGGCCGACTGTCCTTATCATATTGTATACGGTTTATTCCAGCAAGGTCATTGGCAGGACGGCTCAAAGAAGCCAGCAGGCCAATATGAAAATGAACGGTTTTGCGGACACATTGATCACAGTATTTCCGGTTATACGTCTTTTTGACGCAGAAGCACTCATCCTGAGCAAATATAATACAACCCTTGAGGAGTGGGAGAGGGCAAGTTTGTTGGAGAAGAGAAGACGGGCAAAGTTGATGTCCCTTTCGGCGTTGCTATCCTGTATTCCTCTGCTGTTGCTTTTTTTGGTGGGCGGTATACAAATCATTCAAGGATTCACAACAATTGGCACCTTATATGTTTTTATTAATCTGTCCGGGAACGTTTCCGGCGTAATGATGAACATGCCCGGACGGATTGCCGTGTTCCGTAGGTTCCTGGCAAATATGAAGCGGATAGAACCGTTTATAAATATAAAAGACGGGGGGCAGCAAAGTGAGCATATATATTGAAAACTTGACTTTCGCCTATGGTAAAAATCTTGTCCTGAATAATATAAATTTAGCCGTTGAAACCGGGGAAAGTATTGGAATTATCGGGATGAGCGGCAGCGGCAAGAGTACGCTTATGAAGCTTCTGGCCGGACTTTACTCGGCTCAAAGGGGCATAATTGAAGTTCACGGCGCATGTACGCCAAAGGACATACGTAAAAATGTGGCTATGGTGATGCAGAATGCTATGTTGTTTCCGGCAAGCATCAGGGAGAATATCACCTGCGGTCATCCCATGAGCGATGAAAAAATCTGGCAGGCTTGCGAAGCGGCACAGCTTACCGGATGGATTTCGCTGCTGCCGGACAAATTGGATACTTTTGTGGGAGAACGCGGCGGTAAGGTTTCCGGGGGACAGGCACAACGTATTGCCATTGCCCGCGCCATTGCAAAAGATGCACCTGTTGTCCTTTTGGATGAAGCGACAAGTGCCCTTGACGATGATACATGTAACGCCGTTTTATCCGCACTTAAGCGCCTTACGAAGGGCAAGACCGTTGTCAGTGTAAGCCACCGGCCTGAGGCTTTGACAGGTTGCAGCCGTATACTCCGTCTGGAAGGGGGACGCCTCTACAATGTCTGATATTCGTGATATACGGGAATTATTTAAAACGGCAGGCAGGATAAGGCGTTTTATAATCCTGACTGTGCTTCGAAGCCCTTTCGATGCCCTTTATACTATTATTCAGGCTTCCTTTTTACGGTATGCCTTTAACGCAATAAATAACGAGGATCAGTACGGATTGCTGTGTGTTTGCGCATTATTTGGTATTGGAAGTATATTTCTTTTTCTATATAATGGAACTGTATGGACGTTATATGCAACTTATGTTACAAAATGGATGGGGACTATACGCCGGAAATTGTTTGAACATATTTCATGCCTGTCTTTGAGGCAAATTGAAGCCAAACATTCCGGCGAATGGCTAACACGGCTTAATAGCGACGTCCATATGGCAACGGCTCTTTTAAATCAACCTATACACCTGCCGCATGCAGTCGTGTCAGCCGTCAATATATGCGTAACTTTACTGGTTTTGTTATTGATGAATCCGGAGATATTCGGATTTATTATAATGTTTATAATCCCGCATATATTGATAAACCGTCTTTTAATAACAAGGCCTGTTACCCGGTATGCAGCGGATGTACAGGATGCTGTTGCAAATAATACCGCAGTCATGAATGCCCTGGTGACCTGTGCAGATATAGCTATCCTTTATGACGCACAAGGGTTTCTGTTGGAACGGTTTGAAAAAAGCAGTTTGGAGATAAGAAAGGCCAATATGAAAATACAA
>Ga0134091_1000584_pt1 | contig 33404 bp, 30 predicted proteins | sample 2_5taG_FD_94451 | JGI IMG/M metagenome (GOLD analysis project Ga0134091, IMG submission 94451) | Switchgrass degrading microbial communities from high solid loading bioreactors in New Hampshire, USA - 2_5_20_6_A2 metaG | ecosystem: Engineered > Bioreactor > Semi-continuous > Anaerobic >...
CGACCGTAATGTTCATGTTTCAGCGGTTTTTCTTGCGGTTACATCGTCCATCGCGCCACAGCCCGTTTGTGAAAACTTATAACCATTGTATTCGCAAATGCGAAGTGTATCAAGGATGATTCCCCGGATTTCGACATTATGCTGAGCCCAGATGACCCTTTATGGTTGTGATGGCAGGAAAGCTGGAAACCCTGAAAAGCGAGTGTGACCGGGCCTGCCCGCGCCGCCTTCTTGAAAGGGTAAATCCGGCTTTCTCCGTTAAAAAAAGCCCGCAGAAGCTGGATTCTACGAGCTTTTTTATGTTATAGCAGTTCGAATGAGACGGCATGCCCCGGCCTACATCTGCGGCAGCGTCAGAATTGCCCGTGTTCCTTTGCCCGTTTCAGATTTCAGGACGAGATCGCCGCCGTGCCCCTGCGCGATTCCGCGGGCGATGGGCAGCCCCAGCCCTGCGGAATGCGCGGAGCGGTTTTTGCTGTAGCGGTCAAACACATGTTCCAGCTTTTCCGGTGGAATGCCGGTTCCGTCGTCAACAACCTCGATCTGTGTGCTGCTGCCAATCTGAAAGGCGCGTAGCGCAATGTTCTTACAGCTGCTGTGCCGGTATGCGTTGTCGATCAGATTGTCCAGCGCCTGCCTCAGGCGGAAGCGGTCGGCGGTGCAGCATACGGCGGGATCGCAAAAAACCCGGATGCCGATGCCGCTCTGCGCGAGCTTTTCCTTGCTGTCTTCCGCGACGGAACGCAGGAAGGGCTCGGCGTAGAAGGTGGTTTTGGAAAGCGTGATCTGCCCGTTTTCCAGCCGGGACACCAGAAGCATGTCGTCCACCATCCGGTTGATGTATGCCAGTTTGCTGTTGATGCGGTCGATGTAGCTCTTCTGGTTCGGCGTGGGATTTGGCAACTCTTCTTCGAGCATGTCCATTAAGCCGCCCATCGTGAAAAGGGGGTTTCGCAGGTTGTGCACCACGTCCACCATGAATTGCTGGCGCTGTTCCTGGACCGCCACCACCTGCCGGCTGTAGGCGCGAATTTCCTCCGTCTGTTCCCGGACTTTCAGCTCAAGGCTGAAGGCCAGGTCGTCCGCCTCCTGGAATTTTCGCGCGAACTTCCCCAGCACCGCGTACGTCAAGGCGAAGAGATAGACGGCGTGAGCGTACTGCACGGGCTTGATCTGCACATCCACCATTCCCTGGGGGATGATGCCGTAATCCAGCAGGCGGTAGAACAGCTCCATGCCCACATAGGCCGTCCAGCCGGCGGCGATTGCCAGCGCGCCTGCGGTGCCCTCCCGCACACCCCGCAGGACCAGCAGCCCTTCCATCACCCAGAACGCGATATTGCAATAGTCGCTGAACTTCGCAAAGAACGGCTGCAGGAACAGAAAGATAAACAGCTGAAGCCCAAACAGGCTGAGGACGGCGCGGTCCAGCCATTTTCGGGGCTGACCGCCCAGAATCTGGCGGCAGAGCCAGTAGCGGAAGCAGATGAACAGCCTGTAAAAATCCCTGCTGCCGTGGGGGAACACGTAGTTTCGGAAATAGGCGGAGTAGTCCACAAAGCGCAGCGCCGTCACGACGCTCAGGGCAACCAGCAGCAGGATATAACGCTCGCTGGGCTTTTGAACGAACAGCGCGAGGCTCAGCAGCGTCAGCGCCGCATACATGCCCAGGCAGAGCACCTCGACGAAATAGCGGGTCTTGCCGATGGCGGTCAGCTGCTTTTCCGTGCCCACGAGGATTCCCTGATACCCGCTGTAAAAATAGCCGGACACCGGAATCTGCAGGGTAAGGCGGAGCGTCTGGCCGTCTGCAATGAAGTCCGTCAGGGGGATGACCTCGTCCGCCTTGATCAAACCGCCGTCCGCGGAAACCACCTCTTCGCCGTTGATGAACAGGCGGCTGCCCCGCGGCCGGGGCAGCATCAGGCACAAATTCCCGTCCTGGGGGCAGTGCAACAGCACCAGCCGGTAGGTTTTGCTCTCCATGCTGCCCCCGGTCAGCACATTGACGGTATTCGAAGCGGCATCCATTTCATCAGGGGTTTTGATGCCGGGGGATACAATCCAGTCCCCCGTGAGCATGAAGGGCTGATCCGTCAAGTCCACGCCCGCAAGGTCGATGCTGCCGCCGGCCGCCTGCAGCTGCGGCGAGTGTATGTTCAAAAGGCCCAATGCGACATAAAGGGCGACCCCGCAGAACAGGATGCAGCCAAAAGCTGCCCATCTTCGCAATGCGGCGGTTCTGGTGCTGTTCTTCATGGGCGCCCCTCTGGGAAGAACTGGTACCCGCAGCGCGGCACGGTGACGATGTAGCGCGGGCTGGAAGGATCGTCCTCCAGCTTTTTGCGCAGGTTGCGCACATGGGTGAAGACGGTCCTCAAATCCCCATAGCTGGGGCGTTTCCACACCTGCTCAAAAACATCCTCGAACTCGAGCAATGTGTTGGGCCTGCTCAGAAAAAAGAGCAGCAGCTGGAACTCAGTGGGTGAAAGGTAAATGTTCTGCCCGTTTTTCTGAAGGACGTGCTCTTTGACGCAAAGCCGCATGTTCCCGATCATCCGGTCCTGCGGCGGGTTTTCCTGCGCAAGCTGGGTGCGGCGAAGCACCGCCTCGATGCGCGCCTGCAGGACGCGGTAGCGGAAGGGCTTGGTAAGATAGTCGTCCCCGCCCATGCGCAGCGCGCGCACGATGGTTTCCTCATCGTCCAGGCAGCTGATGAAAACGATGGGACAGTACAGCGACTTTCTCAGTTTTGTGCACAGGCTGATCCCGTCCTGGCCGGGAAGCATGATGTCCAGCAAAATCAAATCGAAACTCTGCTTCTGTACCATGTGCAGCGCCGCGTCCGCGTCATGCGCCACTTCGCAGGTGAAGTGATTCCCGCGGGTCAGATAGCGCGTCAGGACCTCGCAGTTTTCGAGATCGTCCTCCACGAGCAGAATTCTATGCATGAACATCCCTCCGCCCCAAGGCATACATGCGAAAATGGATGACAAGCTGCGCCGGAATCCCCGGCGCAGCCTGCCGCTTGGTGTTGCTTACTTCGCAGCGTTTTTGCCAGCAATGCGGCCAAACACGATGATGTCGGCAATGGCGTTGCCACCCAGCCGGTTGCCGGCGTGGATGCCGCCACATACCTCGCCAGCAGCGTACAGGCCGGGAATGACCTCGCCTTTGGTGTTCAGCACCTCGGCATTGGCGTTGATCTCCAGTCCGCCCATCGTATGGTGCAGCGCGGGAGCCATCACCGCGATGACAAAGGGCGGCTCTTCCACCTTCCCAAGGAAGCCGTAACGGCCGAAATCAGGGTCGTACTCGTTTTCGACGTAGGTGTTGAACTGCTCGACGGTCTTCACCAGCTGCTTCGCGTCGATGCCGGCTTTTTGCGCGACCTCCTCGAGCGTATCGCCCACGAACACGTAGCCCTTGCTCACGGAGTCGGCGATCTTTTCCGCACCCTGCTGCGGGTGGTTGTACATCTTCGCGTCGCCCACGCCGTAGAAGATGCCGTCGGTCTGCGCCTGGGCCGCCTTGACCAGCACGTCGCGCTCGTTGGTTTCGTTGACGTAGCGGAAACCTTCCTTGTTGACGTAGAGCTGGCTTCCGACGCCCTTGCCCGCCTGTCCGTCCTTCGCCGCGCAGGTGGGAAGCAGCTGGGTGAAGCCCATGCCGATGGTGTTCGCGCCGATCGCCTGCGCCATGAGGATGCCGTCACCCGTGGCGGTGGTGGTGTTGTCCGTCGGGGCGTTGGCGGTCAGATCCGGCCAGTAGTTGTTGTACTCCGCAACCATTGCCGGGTTTCCGGCAAACCCGCCGGTTGCCAGGACAACAGCCTTGTTGGCCTTGTATGTGACTTTCGTGCCATCGTTGCGGTAGGCGATCACGCCGACGACCTTGCCGTTTTCCACCACCAGCTCCTTTGCGGCGGTGAGCTTGTGGATTTCCACGCCCTGCTTGAGCGCGTAGGCTTCCAGCGAGTCGATCAGGGGCTTCGCGCCGCTGGCGGGCACATCGACGTGGTGCGTTCTCCTCCAAAGGGCGCCGACGCCGATGCTCAGCGCATCCCTGGTGGGAGTGCCGATTTCCTGCAGCCAGTGCCAGCTGTCCAGCGCGTTGTAGCACAGGGTCTGCATCAGTTCCAGTTTGGGATAGATGACGGTGCCGTCCAGCCCCTCGCGCTTGCTGCCGAGATAGGACTGAATGATGTGCAGTTCGGGGCTGTCGAACAGGTACGTGCTGCCGGAATCGACGTACTCCTGAATCTGCTGCTTCAGCTTCGTCAGCGTCGGGCCGTACTCGCCGAAGTCCTTCTCGTCGTAGTCGAGATAGGTCAGCAGTTCAGCCCTTTCGGACTCGGTGATTTCCGTCGCCTGCTGCATTTCGGGGTCCGCGGTGTTGAAGATTCCCCCGCTGAGGATGGTGTTGCCGCCCAGCGCAGCGGCCTTTTCAAGCAGGATGACGGTTGCGCCGGCCTCGCGGGCACTGGCAGCCGCCGCGAGCCCTGCGCCGCCGCCGCCCACGACGATGACGTCCGCGCTGTGCTCCTCATCCTCGCCGGCCTGCAGTTCCACGGGCTTGTTCCAGTCGTCCGGGTTGCCGCCCGCCATTTTGATGCATTCCGCGACGCCGTTGAGGATCGCCTCGCTGGTCACCGTCGCGCCCGTGACGGCATCGACGCCGATGGACTGATAGGTGACGACGTTTTCAGGGATCATACTGAGCGCGGCATCCGCAACGCCGGCGGTTTCCTGATGCTTGCCGACCGTGACGCTCAGAATCGCGTCGCTGCTGAACTCCACCGTTACCTCAAGGTCGCCGTTGCGCCCGGGGACGGTGGCGGTGTACGTTCCGGCGTTGAATCCCTTCGCCGTCGCCGCGTCAGACAGCTGCTGTTTTCCCGTCTCCTGAGCGCACGCTGCCAAAGAAAGCAGCATTGCCGCAACGAGCAGCATGGAACAGATTTGCTTGAGCTTTTGCATGGTTTCCTCCCTTTCTTTGTTTGTTAACAATAAAATAACACAACGGGGAGGGAAAGCGGTTGAAATTTTGATGAAATTTTAGCAATCGGAAAATACAGACTTGTTTGCTTATCAGTATAGCATATCCGACGGGCAATTTCGAAGGCGCAGCATCACCATTTTGCCTTTGCATTTTTTACTTGCTGATGGTTCGGCGGCCAGATCCACGTTTCGAAGCTGATTTGACAATGTGGAACTCCTCCCAAGCTTGCATTGCGCATCTTGCCCGAAGGCTGCAATCACTATCTTGTGCGCAAGTGCAAACCGGATGGATGAAGACCCGCATGCACGCCGGCTTTATGCCCGGATGCGCACTGCGCTGTGCGTCCGGCAGGTCGTGCGCGAGACCAGCCGGTCGTGCGCGTGATGAAAAGGAATTCTGGCCCTGCCGCCTGTGGACCTCAGCGGGCAGAAGCCAGAATCATTCGCGGTCGGGCGCATCGCTGACTTTAGCTGGACAAGCCGCGAAACGGGATGCGCTCTGCGGCATGGGCGACACTTTTTAAACTGACAAAAGAAGGCTCCCTTCATGGCGCTGGGAACAGCCTCATGAAGGGAGCGCGGCGTGCCGTCTGCCGGTCGCTCAGAGTTGTGAAGGAACTGCGGCTTCCTCCTCTGCGGGGGTTCGGGAAGGTGTTTCCGCTGCTGCAAGGACTTTTTTGCTGCCATTTACGGCGATGAACAGCAGCACCGTGGCGGCGATGGCGGCCGCCAGACCGAACATCCAAGCAAGGGTGTAGGTTCCGGTGGCGTCATAGGCCGCAGCCATGATCAGGTTGTTCACCGCCATGGAAAGGCTGGCAAAAGCGTTGACGAAGCCGAAGGTCTCACCGTAATACTTTGTCCCGAAGAGGCGGGACGTGAGGGTGGGCGGGAAGATGGTGCCGTGGGCGCTGCCAAGGCCGTAGAACAGCGCAACCAGCAGGAACGCGGCGAAGGTTCTGGCGATCAGCAGAAACACGAAGCACAGCGCCATGCTGACGGTGCCCAGCAGTATGCCTGCCTTGACGCCAAACCTGTCGAAGACGGCGCCCATGATAAGCTTGCCGAAGATGCCGATGAAGCTGAAGATGGACACAAACGTCGCGGCCGTGTCGGCATCGATGACGGCGGTGACGTGGGCAGCCATATGGTACATGGCGCCCATGGTGAGCAGCATCACGAAGATGCCCGCCACGTACACCCAGAACACGGGCTTCTTCTGCAGCTCCTTGAGGGGAATGCCGGCCTCGGCGGGCGAGCCGCCGGTTTTTGCCTGCGCGGCGGCGGTTTCCGCCTCCTCGGCGCCCAGGGCTTTGAGCCCCTTGTCCTCGGGCTTGGAGCGGATGACCAGGAACACCGCCGGCACCAGGATGACGAGCATCCCCAGCCCCAGGAAGCGGAACGCCATTCTCCAGCCCAGGCCGGCGATGATCCTGCTGATGACGGGGGAGAGCAGCATGGCGCCGACGGAGCTGCCGGCAAACGTGATGCTCATGGCCTTGGCGCGGCTTTTGACAAACCAGCGGGTCAGGACGATGGCGATGGGCACCGTGGTGGAGAATGCGCTGCCGAAACCGATGACCACAGCCAGGGCGTAGAGCAAGAACATGTTGTCCACGAAGGAGAGGCACGTGTACCCTATGACGCCGATGAGAAGGCATGCCGACATGACCACGCGGGTGTTTTTTGCGGCGCAGATTTTGCCGGCTACAGGGGAGAGCAGCATGCCCAGGATCGACAAAATGGTGCTGAAGGTACCGAAGGCGCTCCGGCTTATGCCCAGATCCTCGGTGATGGGAACGACAAACAGACTGATGCACGATAGCAGGAGGGTGAAAAAGGTCGCCATGATGAGGGTGCAGACGGCGACGATCCACCATCCGTAGAAAATGCCTTTCTGATGCGTCTCCAAAAGCATACTCCTTTACACAAGGGCAAAGCGGCGGCGATGCCGGATCAAACGTCCGTCTTCAGCTGCGCTGTGGTGCCCACGTCGCTGAGTTCCACCGGGCGGACCTTGTTCGCCTGCCATTCGCCCTGGGCGCGGAGCAGCCCGTCGTACCTGTCGTGGGTGAGGATGTAGAAGACCTTCTGACCGAGCATGTCGAAGACCTTTTCCATGACCTCGTCCAGCGGCTCGCCGTGCTCCAGGACGTACCGGTTGACGGCGGCCTGCTTGTCCCACCATTCGCTGTGGTAATAGGGATCGGACATGTCCGCGTAGCGCGGCGGGCGATGGCGGTCGGTCTTCCACATCTCGGTGGCGACGAAGCCCGGGCAGAAGACGGAAACGTCGATGTCCGCCCCCCTGTCCCGAAGCTGCTTGTACACGACTTCGCTCAAAGCGACGGCCGCGTGCTTGGAGCTGAAGTAGGCGGGAGACGCCGGAGAGGTGATGAGCCCGGCGATGGAGCAGACGTTGACGATCTGGCAATGGGACTTCTGCGCCTCCATTTGGGGGATGAAGTACCCCATCATGAACCAGTGGGAGAAGACGTTGGTCTCATACACCCAGCGGATGTCCTGCTCCGGAATGTTCCACACGTCGCCCGGGGTGGAAACGCCGGCGTTGTTGACGAGGATGTCGCAGCGGCCGAACGCGCGCATGGTCTCGTCGAAAATCTTCCTGCAGTCCGCCTTGAGGCTGACGTCGGCGCCCACGGCAAAGGCCTGCCTGCCCATGGCGCGGATTTCCTGCGCCACCAGCTCGGCCTCGTCGGGATGGATGTCGGCGACGATGACGTCCGCGCCGCGCTTCGCCAGACCCAGCGCGAACGCCTTTCCGATGCCGTTGGCGGCGCCGGTCACCACGGCCTTGAGCCCTTTGTAGTCCGTAATCATGTCTTTTCCTCCTTGTTCAGCCGGGATGCCTGCCGTTGTAAATGGCCTGGACGCGCTGCTCCTGCAGCATGACGATCTCGGGATGGGTCAGCACGTAGAACTTGTTGTCCTCAAAGGCCTGGAACACGGTCATGCCCACGGAGTCAATGGGAATGCCGGTGGCGACGCCCCGGGCGGCGCGGATCTGGCCGGCGATGAACTCGTCGCTCTGGTAGTAGGGGTCGTCGTCGATGGCCGCGCGCGGCGGGCGGTGCTTGTCGCTCTCGTGGATCTCGGTGAGGATGTAGCCCGGGCAGAGCACGTGCATCTGAATGTTGGTGATGCCGCGCACCTTCAGCGCGAGGTAGGTGCACTCGGTCTGGACGATGTCGGCGGTCTTGGTGGCGTGATACATGCAGGAGGAGCCGGAGATGCCCATGCCCGCACCGGAGGCGGTGTTCATGAAGGCGCACTCGTCGCCCTGCTTGATCATCTGCTTGATGAAGTAGTGCATGCCGTAGGTGTGGCTGAGGAAGTTCGCATCCACAATCCACTGAATGTCCTTGATGGGGGTTTCCCACACGGGGCCGGGGAGGGTGACGCCCGCGTTGCAGACGGCGATGTTGACCTTGCCGAAGTGCTCCAGCGTAAGGTCTAAAAGCGCCTTGACGTTTTCGGCGAGGGAAATGTCCGCCACCTGCTCCACCACGGGAACGCCCTTTTCCTCGATCATCCGCCTGGTTTCGGCGAGGCTTTCGGCGCAGATGTCGTTGATGACGACCTTCATGCCGCGGTTGGCGCCCTCGAGGGCGATGGCGCGCCCGATGCCGCTGCCGGCGCCGGTCACAACCAGAACTTTATCCTTGAAGTCTTTCATGCATGCATCTCCCTTTCTCAGAATACCCATGCCTTGCTGTTGGCTTCGCGGAGCGCGTCGCCAATGAGGCCGGGGGCCGTCGCGTCGCCGACGGTGGTGACCTTGTCGAAGCTGGCAAAGAACGCCTCGGTCAGCGCTCTGTTGGGGCGGACGCCCGCCGCGAACACCACCGCGTCGGCCTCCAGTTCGGACTTGAAGGCGGTGGCGCTGTGGCGCAGGATGACCTTGTCGTCGCAGATTTCGGTAATGCCCTGCATGGTCAGGATGCGCACGCCCAGATCCTGCAGAAGCTTGCTGTAGTAGATCTTCAGGGAGGGATACAGGCCGCCGCCCACGTTGCCGGTCATCTCGACGATGGTCACCTGGTTGCCGTTGCGCGCCAGCACCTCGGCGGTCTCGATGCCGGTGACGCCGGCGCCGACCACGACGACCTTCCTGCCCTTCAGCAGCGAACTGTCGGTGAGGACGTCCGTGGCCATGTAGACGTGCTTCTTGTCCGCGCCGGGAACGGGGAGGCGGATCTGCTCCGCGCCGGTGGCCACGAACACGCCGTAGGGGTTGAGCGCCTTGACGGCTTCGACGGTCGCCTCGGTGTTGTACCGGACTTCGACCCGCGCTTCCGCAAGCTCATTTTTCATGGTCTCGAGGAAGTCGCCCACCAGCTCCTTGTTGGGCGCGAGCTTGGCGTAGTTCATGGTGCCGCCGAGGCGGTCGGTCTTTTCGAACAGAACGGGCCTGAAGCCGCGCCTTGCCAGCACGAGCGCCGCCTGCATGCCGCCCGGGCCGCCGCCGATGACCGCCACAGTCCTGCCCGCGCCGTCCTTTTTGAGGGTGTCCTCGTTGTAGATCTCCTCAAGGCCGAGGTTCGGGTTGGCGTTGCAGATGATGGGCATGCCGGTAAGAGCAGCCTTGAAGCAGTACATGCAGCCCATGCACTTGCGGATGAGGTGCTCCTTGCCCTCCTTCGCCTTTTTGGCCCATTCGGCGTCCGCCAGCTGGCCGCGCCCGATGGCGACGAAGTCGCACACGCCCTCTTCGAGCAGCTTTTCCGCGGTGGCTGGGGATTTGATGGTGTTGACCGCGATGACGGGGATCTTGACCGCGGCCTTGACGGAGGCGGCGAGGTGCTTCTTCCAGCCCTCCGGGCGGTAGTACGGCTCCACGATGGTGCTGCCCGTCTCATAGGTGCCGCAGCTCACGTCGATGGCGGCGACGCCGAGGCTCTCAAGGTAGCGGGCGATTTTGACGCCCTCCTCGATCTTGATGCCGTCCTCCAGGAACTCGTCGGCGCTGATGCGGACGCACACGGGGAAGTCCGGCCCGCAGGAGTAGCGGATGCCGATGATGATTTCGGTGATGAGGCGCATGCGGTTGAAGAAGTCGCCGCCGTACTTGTCCGTGCGCTTGTTGGTGTGGGGGCTCATGAACTGGTTGAGCAGGTAGCCGTGGGCCGCGTGCAGCTCCACGCCGTCCATGCCGGCGATTTTGGCGATGTTCGCCGCCTTCACGAACTTCTTGACCAGTTCTTCGCATTCTTGGGTGGTCAGGGCCCTGGGCATCTCCTTGGTGACGGGGCAGGGGATGGCACTGGGCGCCACGATTTCGCCGGCTTTCTGGACGCGAGCGGAAATCTCCCGTCCGGGGTGATGCAGCTGCAAAAAGATCTTCGTGTCGTACCTGTGGACGGCGTCGGCCAGCTTTTTGAGCCGCTGGGCAAACTGCATGCCCGACGCGTGAAGCTGGAAATAGCCGCCGGCGCCCGTGTCCTCATCCACACAGGTGATCTCCGTGCAGATGAGGCCGCAGCCCGCCTTGGCCCTCTCCTCGTAGTAGCGGATGATTCTGTCAGACGCCTCGCCGCTGGCACAGGCCATGCCGGTGCCCATGGGCGGCATGACAATCCTGTTCTTCAGCTCAAGATTGCCGATGCGGCCCCTTTGGAAGAGCTTTTCGTAAGCCATTGAATCATTCCTTTCCTTTTCTTGCCAGAGGTGTTGACACTCCTGACTTTGTTAAGCATAATACAATCAATAATAAATTTTTCACATAGTCATGGCGTACAAAAAAAGCTCCACTCTTTGTTCAAACCAAACAAATTGCATGGCGGATTTCGAGGTGCAAGATTATGCAGTTCACACAATTGCTGCAGGAATGTCCCGAAAACTTGACATTTGTTGCCGGCATGCCCAAGTACGAGATCGACACGCTGCTGATGGCGGATTATGACGAGTCCTCCAACGGCAACGAAAGCGCCCTGTATGTCCTGCAGGACGGCGAGTTTGACAGGTACAAGGTCCTGCCCGCCAACGTCCTTTTGCTGTTCGGCTCGGAGGACGGCAGGCGGCGCGCCGCCCGCAGGCTGGAGGCGGAGCCGAAGCGGAACATCATCTACGTCAGCCAGAATTCCGGCCCGCGGGTGATCAACTGCCTGCACCGGCTTCTTGCCTCCTACAACGAGAAGACGAGGAACTACTCCTCCTTTTTCCGGATGATTGTGGAGGGGAAGAGCCTTTCGCAGGTGCTGTCGGAGGCGTCCAGGCGGTGCAGCCGCCAGCAGCTGGTGGCCATCGACTTTTCGGGGAAGATCGTGGCCTCCTCCGAACGGGTGACAGAGCTGGACCGCTACTGGGTGTCCTTCTTCGAAAAGGGCTATGTGGACGCCGAGGCCATGCAGCATTTTTACAACTGCCTGCTGTCCCGCTCGGAGATTTCCACGGAACCGTACCGGTACGTCTGCGACAGCGGGCTCGTGTACTACAGCTGCCCCATCCTCATCAACAACCACCCCTACGGCTATGTGTTCCTGCTGACCTGGGATCAGGAACTCCCGCGCGCCACGGTGGACATGCTGCCCGTGCTCAGCCGCATCGCCTCCGACTTCATCAAAAAACAGCAACCGGAGCTCAACATGAGCACCAGGCTGTACAGAAGTCTGATTTCGGACATTCTGGAGGGGGAATCCAGGGAATCCATCGTCTCAAGGGTCAAAACGGGCAGATTCAACATCCCCCGAAAGATGCGCGTGCTTTATATCCGCTCCTATTACGCCGACGGGGAGCAGGACATCTATGTGACGCTGGCGAAGCAGCTCTCGGTGTTTTCGAAGAACGTGCCGCCCATCGTGCACAGGGACGGCCTCGTGCTGATCCTGGACTGCACCGACGAGGAAAAGGGCGCGTCCGGCGAGTTCTGCGCCCATCTGATGCAGCTCGCGCGGCAGAACCATCTGCACATCGGCGTCAGCAACGTGTTTGACGACATCGCCAACCTCAAGGAGTACTTCCTTCAGGCGTCGGACGCCATCCGGCTGTCGGAGCGTCAGAGCTATGTGCCCAGCATCGTGTTCTACAAGGACGTGGCGTTTTACTCCATGCTGAGCAGCCTGAAGGAGGGCGTCCACATCAGAAGCTACTGCCATCCCGCGCTGCAGATGATGAAGGAGTATGACAGCCAGAACGGCACGGAACTCTTCAACACCGCGAGGGCCTATGTGGAAACGGGCGGCAACCTTTCGCTCACCGCGAAAAAGCTGTTCACCCACAGGAACACCATCACCTACCGCAGGCAGCAGATCGCCGACCTGACCGGCGTGAACTTCGAAAGCACCGAGGAGATGTTTCAGCTGTACTACTCCTTCAAGATTTGGGACTATCTCGCGTAGCGAGCCTGCGTGTCTGGGCAGCGCCCGCATGCAAGGTTTCATCCGGAGCCCCGGCGCATGCCGGGGTTTTTTGCGTATGACGCTTCCTTCCAGCTTGCGGGACGGGATGCCGCCCGTCCCGCCGCAAAGCCGAAGCGCCCGGGAACGGGGATGTCCCGCGCCGGCATCGGCGATGCGCGGTCAGCGCGACGTGACCGCTGCGGAATAGTGGGCTTTGCCGGCAGGATCCGCCTGCGGTTGCCAGCGCCTGCATGCTCCATGCCCGGCGCTGTGCTTTCAGACGCACGGGAAACGCGCTGAAGCGTATCGTGAAGAAGAGCTGTTTTCCAAGAAAGCACTTCGCAGGGACGCTCAAAAAAGCAGGATGTGCCCGGTTCGGGGCAAATGGCAGAAAGCTTAGCCGCCGCAGCCGCTTCTGCCTGTCTGCCGGGGTGATCCGGCGCGAATGGATTGCCGTGGAAAGATTGGCATGATATAATTCTGTTACTTTCATAAACGAAGGGGGGATACCGTGAGAGGTTCAACAAGAAGGATGGCCAGGTTTCTGGCGGCCGCCCTGGCGCTGTCCCTGGTCTTTGGCATGCTGTTCGGAAGCGCGCAGACGGCGGAAGCGGCAGAAAAACCCGTGCTGATTTCAAACGAGGCGTACCCCGATTTCCTGACGCTGCGAAACGGGCAGAACGCGCTGATCATCGACGGCGCGCTGGTGCAGGTGGGCGACAGCGGGGAGGGCTGGAGCTATGCGGAGAAGGACCTGCTGAAGCTGACCGGGGGAGCGTCCATCCGTTCCATCCTGATTAACGACAGTCTCGACGAGAACCGGGACCCCACGACGCAGAGGGGAACCAGGAAGTTTACGATTGAGGTAACGGGCACGAATACGATTTATGGGTCCACGAAGGGCCAAAAGCACATCTGGCTGGAACTGTCCGGCGGAAGCGTGGACGCGTTCGGCTTTTTCCAGGGGACGGTGACGATGTTCGGATACGATTACGGCATCAACGTGCTGGGCTCGGTGACGTTTGCGGGAACCGGCACGCTGGTGCTGGAAAATGACGCCGAAAACCCCCTGCCGGTGTTCGTCAACGCCATGGGAGACGTGACGATTGACGGGCCGGCCATCAAAGCCGACATGCAGTCGCTGAAGCACTACTACCAGGCCATCTCGGCCTATGCTTATGACGGAGACGAGCCTGCAGGGACGATTCAGATCAAAAAGGGCTCCCTGGAAGTCAAAAACGTGGGGAGCAGCTTTCCGGCACTTCGCGCGGGCAAGGGCATGAAGCTGGCGAAGGGGGTCACCATCAAAGCCGGGACGAGCGCGTCCAAGGCGAAGGCCGTGACCTGTCAAAAGTTCTGGAACGGTCCGGACGGGCCCAGTTCCAAGAACTACAAGTACATGCTCATCCAGTCCGAAAAGAAGGTCACAGCCCCGGGCAAGGTGACCATCAGCGGCATCGAAAGCGCCAAAACCGGGGAGATGACCGTCACACTGAAGGCGCTGGAGGACGTGGACGGATACGAGATCACCTACGCCACAAGCTCGAAGTTCACCGGCGCGAAAACCAAGTCCGTCACGGGATCGAAGGCCACCATCCAATCCCTGAAAGCCGGGAAAAAGTATTACGTGAAGGCAAGGGCGTACAGGCTGGACGGCAGGGGCAAAAAGGTCTACGGCGCGTACGGCGCTGTGAAGACGGTAACGATAAGCGACTGATGCAAAGGTCAAAACGGGAGCTGCGTCGAGCGGCTCCCGAATGTTTTTGGATATGAAGGAAGCGCTCAAGCTGCTGGGACACCGCCCAACAGCTTGCAGAAGGCCAGCTTCCTGTTCTCTGCGCCAAGGACGCGCAGCGCCATCGGCAGGAAAAGGAGCTGGCCTGCCCAAGGCGCGGCTTTCCCGTTTTTTCTGATGGCCGCGAAGTGCCGCCTTTTTCCCTGATGGCTGAAAAGTGCTGCCTGTTTTCCTGATGGCTGTGAATGCCTGCTTTTGAAGCCCATCCGCATGGCCGTCTGCGCCCGACGCAAAACCTGGAACGCGAACAGGCGAAGGAAGGGCCGCATGCCGCTGTTTGCTGCGGATGCATTCGAAATGGGGTTCTGGCGTCCCGGCTGGATACAGGCGCAGGCGGCAGGAGCCGCCTTTCAGCCGGGGAAGGCGTTACTCGACGCGCTCAAGGGGTTCCGCCGCGGCATCCCGGTCGGGCGCAAAGTCCTGACCGGCGTTCAGCTCCGCTTTGCGATTCGGTGACGCCGGCCTTCGCGATTTTTGGATTTCCCGCAGCCGGTCCGCGATGCGGGCCAGTTTTTTCTTCAGCTCGCTGTCCATGGGTGTGCCGTCCATTTTCTCAAAGTGAATGTTCAACAGAATGCCTTGAAGACAGATTCCGTCAGTCCGCCGGTTTTTCCATCACCGGGCGTATCAGCCTCCACGAGTCCAGAAGGTAGTTCAGGGTGAGCAGGGCGATTTTGGAGAGCGGGGCGTCGGAACGGCAGATCAGGAAGATCTGCGCGTTCAGCAGTTCGGTTTCAAAGGGTATGCAGCGGATGATCGCGGGATTCAGCAGCTTTGCCTGAAAGTCCGTGCAGAGCATGATCGCCTTCATCGGAAGCAGCTGCTGAAGGATGATGTCGTAAAAAATGCCGTCCGCGTCCACGAAGCGCGGCTGTTTTTCGCCCGGCAGTTCCTTCAGAATCTGCATGCGGTCGTACTGCTCGTCCCCCGGGAACACCAGCGTCTGGCGCGCCAGGTCCTTGATGAACAGCTTTTCCCGCCCCGCCAGCGGATGATCGGTGCCCATCGCCGCGCACCATCCGTAGTCGAACAGCTTCCAGCACCGGAAGGACACCGTGTCGCCGGGAAAGGTCGAAAACACAAAGTCCAGCTTTCCTTCCCGGAGAAGGTCCAGCAGTTCCCCCTGGTTGCCGTTGAGGTAGCTGAGGGAAATCTGCGGGTAAGCGTGGCGGAAGCGCGCCAGCGCGCCGATCTCCAGCCGCGTGCCCAGACCCAGGTGGCCGTGCAGCGCGCCGAAGGTGACGCTGCCGCCCAGGGCGTGGTTCCTGTGGCGGATGTCGTCCGCGAGCCGTTCCAGCCGGGGCAGGATGTCCGCGGTGTTTCTGGCCAGCAGCATCCCCCATTCCGTGGGGACGACGCCGCTGCTGCACCGGTGAAACAGCGTCACGTTCAGCTCTTCCTCGAGGGTCAGCAGCATGCGCGACACCGCCTGCTGGCTCACATAGAGGTTCGCGGCGGCTTTTTGGATGCTCCCGTCCTTATACACCTGGTGAAAATACTGAAGCTGCTTGAAGTTCATCGAACGTACCCCTCTTTGATGCTATCCTGTCAATGGGTACAATGTCAAGTATTGATCCAAATTATAAGCTACAATATTTAATTGAGGATATGTACAAAATTTTTCTGATTTACAGATAAATCTTTCTCCCTATATTCTGTGGTTGACAGGATCCTGACAAATTCAATCATGGAGGTGGGATTTGTGAAGAGCCCGATGAAAAGCCTTCTGGCGGCTTTGCTGGCGGGCGTTCTGGTTTTCAGCTGCGCCGCGTGCGCGGATCAGCAGGCAGCCGCGCCGGATGCTTCGCCAAAAGCTTCTGAAGCCGTGGAACCCGCCGTTACGCCCGCGGCTTTTGGGGAAGCGAAGGAAGGCACAGGAACCGCTGTGGGTTTCGGCGGCGAAGTCACGGTTACGCTGACCGTCCGGGACGGCGTGGTGATCGAGGCCGTTGCCGTCGGCGAAAGCGAGACGGAGGGCGTCGGCAGTTTGGCCATCGAGCAGATGCCAAAAGCCATGGTGCAGGCCGGCACGGTGGAAGTGGACGGCGTTTCCGGCGCCACGGTCACGTCCAGCGCGGTGCTTGCCGCGGCGCGCAAGGCCTATGCGGAGGCGACGGGCACGGCCGTCGAGACTGCGGAAGTCCGCATGATGCCCGGCACCTATTCGAACTACGTCTGGGCATTTTCGGTGGACACCAAGATGGAAGTGATCGTCACCGTGAACGAAACCTCCATCAAGTCCATTCAGATCGGCCTGAACGGGGAGACCCAGCCCATCCTCGAGAACGCGATGGCGCTGCTCATTCCGCGCATCCTCTCCAGCCAGTCCTATGCGGTGGACGCCATCACCGGCGCCACAGCCACGTCCAACGGCATCAAGCAGGGCGTGAAACTCGCCGTCGGGCAGGCGCTGGCGGCCGCGGGCACGGACCTTTCCGCCGCGTCCGCCTTTGAGACCGTCCCCGAAAAGGTCACCGGCGTCACGAAGGAACTGGACTACGACGTGCTGGTCATCGGCATGGGCGGCACCGGCACGGCCGCGGCCATGTCTGCCGCGGAGGCCCAGAAGGCGGCAGGCCGGCCGGTCAGCGTGCTGGCCATCGACAAGGCGGGCAAGTATGGCGGAACGTCTGCCGTCACCAGCGAGATGATGGCCATCAACCCGCCCCGCTTCATGAAGGCGCACAACTATGAAGTGTCGAAGATCCAGGTCGGCGTCTTTTCGCGCGAACTGGAGGACACCCGCACGGACAAGTCCGTCTACGTGGTGCGCAGCGAGATGCTTTCGGACTGGATCAAGGACACGGAGGGCGACGCCAAGCAGGAGATGATCGAGCTGATGCTCGACCATTCCGGCGAGACGCTGGACTGGCTGATGTACGACCACGGTTTCTACTTTGGCAAGCCGCAGCTGGGCGTGGACATCACGGCGAAGTACTTCTGCGTCTATGAGTACAACAACAGCTTCATGGACAACAAGCACATCATCGCCAGCTACTTCGACCACATCTGGAAGGATTACAAGGAGCTCGGCGGCGAGTACATGCTGGAGACCGAAGCCTACAAGCTGATCTACGATCCCGGCACCGGCACGGTCAGCGGCGCGTATGCCCGCGGCGCGGACGGCACCGAGTACGTCATCCACGCCAAGTCCGTCATCCTCTGCACCGGCGGCTTCATCGGCAACGGCGAGATGACAGCCAGTCTGCTCAAAAACCCGTACTACCCGCTGGACGGCGCCTACAACGTGGTGGGCATGACCCAGAACGACGGCAAGATGATCCAGGCCGCCCTGGACATCGGCGCGGGCACGTACAACATCGACATGACGCCCATTGTGCACATTGCGGGCAGCAAGGTGCTGCTGCACGCGTATGACCGCTACACCGTGGAGATCGACGGGGAGGACAAAACCGTCGCCCTCAACGACATTCCCATGATCATGGCCGTCAGCCCCAACGTCCTCGCCGTGGACCGCAAAGGCAAGCGCTTCTGCGACGAAAGCCGCATCAGCTTCCTGGACTCCTGGAAGGGCGGGACGACCTTCTATTCCATCTGGTCCGCGGACCAGATCGAGAACGTCAAGAAGAACGGCTTTGAGTACGTGACCGTGGGCGCGTTCATCAACCAGGGCGGCGTCCCGGCGGGGTACCCCATCGACAACATCTACGACGTGATCGACACCGCCATCCAGGCCGGCGCGATGATGAAGTTCGACACGCTGGAGGACATGGCCAATTCCATCGGCATGGATCCCGCCGTCCTGAAGGCCACCGTCGAGACCTACAACGCCGCCTGCGCGTCCGGGACGGATGCGGAGTTCGGCAAGGCGGCCGATTACCTCAAGGCCATCGGCGACGGGCCGTACTACGTGTCCCTCGGCGCGCCGTACGCGTACAGCACCTGCGGCGGGCTGGACGTCAACACGGACTTCCAGGTGCTTTCCGCCGAAGGGAACCCCATTCCCGGCCTGTATGCCGCCGGCACGGACTGCCTCGGCGTCCTGCTTTCCAACAAAAAGGCGTATCTGGACTACGGCGGAACGGCCCAGGGCTGGGCGTTCACTTCCGGCAGGCTCGCCGGCGCGAGCGCAGCCGGATACGCCGGCAGGCTGGGCGGCTGACGCGCGCGTTCCGCAGCACACGAAAGGCGAAAGGGCCTCACATCCCGTGGGGCCCGGCTTTCTTTTGGTCTGCGTGCCGAAGGATGAACAGGCACAGTTCCCTGCGTGCTGAAAAGGCAAAAAGCGCGCAAGGCGCAGCCGGAAGTTTTGAACAACCGTCATGCATCTCTGCCGGTTCGCGATTGGGCGTCCGGCGGCCGGCGCGATTGAAGGCTTTCAGCGCGATGACAAGCCGTGCAATCGGACTCGCCCCGCTGCGGAATGCCTGCGCAAGCTGCGGGCAGAAGCCGACTGCCACTTCTTCCCCCTGACCGCCGCTCGCGGTGCAATTCTTAAACGTCATGTGTAACCGTCTGTACAACTGGACGGACTTTTGCTGTCAGGGCAGTCAGCCTTTCTTCCATACACCGTAAGTGACATATTGGCAAACGGGTCTGTATTGTAGGAAATGGCTAACAGGGGCAGGGCAGAAGAAAATCTGGCCATGTCAGTGCAAGCAAGGCGGCGGCAGCCGCGTGCGGCAATGGAGCGATGCGGAAGGCAAGAGAGTTTTGCACGAGCGAAGCAAAAAAAAAGCCGGGGACCGGCCCCAGCCTGTTGTGCACTTTTATCTTTCTCTCAAAACGCAAACCCCTTCCATACCGGCTCGCCGGTATAGGGGTGCGCTTCCTCCTCGCCGCGCAGAACGCGCAGCACCGCTTCCGCCAGTTCCTGCTGTTCCATTTCCCCGGGATAGACGGCGATGGGGGCGATCCAGCCGCAGCGGGGGCGGATGCCCTGCACAATGTCGTCAAAGCGGACGAGGCCGCCGGTCAGCAAAATGCCGTCCACCCGGCCGCAGAGCACGGCGCTCATGGCCCCGATTTCCTTGCAGATCTGGTAGATCATGGCGTTCCACACCAAAGCGGCCTTTTTGTCCCCGCTTTCCACCATCTGATGCACCTTTTTCGCGTCAGATGTGCCGAAATGGCTGACGAACCCGCCGGCGCGGGAGCATAAAAGCCGCACTTCCTCCAGGGAGTGGCGCTCCAGATAGTCCAGCAGGCTGAGCACAGGAACGCTGCCGATGCGGGTGGGGGTGAAGGGGCCGTCCCCGCCGGAGCCGACGTTGCCGTCCACCATCCTTCCGCGGTCGTGGGCGTTGACGGTGATGCCGCCGTCGATGTGCGCCACCACGAAACGGCAGTCCTCGTAGCGCCTGCCCAGGGTTTGGGCGTGGCGGCGGGCAACGGCCTTCTGATTCAGGACATGCGACTGGGCATTGCGGTACACGCCGGCGATGCCGGTCACGCGGGCGTAGTCGCAGAGCTCGTCCACGTTGGTGGGGTTGACGGTGAACATCTTCCCGCCGTACGTTTTGCACAGCTCATAGGCCAGCAGCACGCCCAGCTTTGCCGCGTGGTCGCTGCCGCCCACGGCGTGCAGGGTGTCGAGATACAGCCGGTCGTCAATGGGCATGACGCCTTCCCGCTGCGGAAAGGCGCTGCCGCCCCGGCCCACGAAGACGTCCACCTCTTCGGGCGAAAAGCCGTTTTGCCGCAACGTGTCCAGCACCACCTGCTTTCGAAGGGGAAGCTGGTCGTTCACCGAGGGGTACTGCAAGAGGACGGGCGCGTCGTGGAACGCGCTTTTTTCGAAAAGCAGGGCCTCGTCTTCAAACAGGCTGACTTTGGTGGAGGTGGAGCCGGGGTTGATCACCAGAATTTTCATGATCCGTTCCTTTCAGGCGCAGCGAATCAGCATGCTTGCAGACATGTATTATAGCACGCTTTGCCCGCGGTTTCCAATGCGCTGGGGGAAAGCGCGCCCTTTTCGCTGATGCGGCCGTCCCGCGTGAAAGCTGTCGGGCAAACGCGGGCGCACCCGGCTCGTCGGCGCCATTTGCCGTATCGAGGGGAGGCGGCTCTGGACAGGGGAAAGGAGGGCCGACCGTTCCTCTGCAGCCGGGGTCCGATAACGGACAGCTTTTCTGCATCGGGCAGGATGCCGATATGGAGGGCGCGTGGAAACGAGCCATGGCGCAGCGCGAAGGAACTGTGCGCGAACGCGTCTTTTCCGGCATTCCGGTGTGCAGGGGTTTCATCGCCCGCCCTTTGCACCGTGCGGTTTGCTGCCGGATGAGGACACTGAACGCTACGACGCTCCGGCATGGCAAAAGCGGGCGGGAAGGGCATGCCGCCCGTCCCGCCCGCCGCTATCGCTGGATTCGCGATGCTTCAGACCTTCTTCTTCCTCCATGCTAGAACCGCCGGCCCGCTCCAACGACGGCCAGCAGCGCCCACAGCGCGGGCGGAGGAACATCGTCGCCGGTGGGCGGGACGCCAGCATCCGCCTCGACGTCTTCTTTCACGTCGCTTTTCTCTGCGATGTCTTCCACCTCGACGCCTTCCTCCACGTCGCCGTCCTCTGCGATGTCTTCCACCTCAACGCCTTCCCACGTCGCCTTCTTCGGGGAGGAGATCAGCGTCCGGCAGGATGAACGCATACGACGCGTAGCTGGACTTCTGAATCGTCACATATCCGTCTGCGTCCGCCCTCACGGCCTGCACGAACGCAAGGCTGCCGACCTGCGGATGGTAGGCGCAGCAGTGCAGCTCCCCGCCGGCGTACCGCTCGCCGACGGAAACGCGGATGAACGCTTCGCCGGGCAGTTCGCCGCCGTGACTGAACGCCAGCATCAGCACGAAACCCTCGCCTGCCAGCGACCGGATCGCGCCGTAGTCAGAACCCGCGTTGATGCGGATGCCAAAGCCATACCTCCTGCGACCGCCGGCGATGCGCATGCTGCCCTGGGGGAAGGTGATGGTGTACCAGCCGCCATCCAAATCCACGGCCTGCTTCCGTTGAGCGCGATCAGGCGGTCGATCTGGTCCGCGGACAGCACGGAGGAACCCATCGTCAAATCGATGGCCACCCGGCCGGAAAGCTCCGCGATGGCTTCGTCGGAACGCCGGGCATATCCTGCGCGGGGTCCTGCGGTGTGATGACCTGCGGGGGAATGCACGCGATTTTGGCGAAGACCGCCTCGATGGTGTGACCGGTTGTGACGTTTTCAAAGGTGTAGCTTGAAACCGCGCCCACGCTGACGCCGTCCACCCGGACATCCGCGATGCGATAGCCCTCATTCGGCGCAATGGCAAACGTCTGGCTTCCGCCGTGGGGAACTGTTACCGCTCCGACCGGCGTGATGCTGCCGTTGGCCCCAGCGGCGGCGGTGATGGTGTGGTCGGACGCCATGACGGTGACGCCCACGACGTTGCTGACGCTGCCGTTCACCACGCAATAGTAATACACCGTGCCGGCAGCGGATGTGGGTGGGCTGAAGGCTGCTTCGGCTGCGCCGTCAATCGCGCTTGCCCCTTCGGCGCCGACAGTCGTGTTGCTGTACCACTGATAAAACGGGATCTCGATTTCGGTGACGGCGGTCAGCGTCACGGGAGTGCCCGCGGTCACGCTGCCCTCGGGGCTGGCCGTTACCGTTACGAGACCCGCCGGCGTCGTAACGGTGGCGGAGGGGCCGCCGGTGCTCCAGTAGCCGGCGGCGTCGCCCGCCTCCACCTTGAAGGTGTAGGTCGTGCCCGGGAAAAGCCCGGTGACGGTGTAGGGTGAGGCGGATGTGGTGCCATGGGGCCCCGTTCTGATAGATTTTGCAAACCGTGACGCCGAAATCATCCGACGCTCCCCACCACATGAGCGTCACTTCGGTCAGGGTGGCGCCACTGACCTGAAGCGACTCCAACGTCACCTTCTGCTGTACGCTGTCGTTGTCCTGGAACAGCAGTACGGCGAAGTCAGACTGACCGGGGAAGTGGTTCTGGAAGGTGTTAGAGACCACTGAGGCTTCCGTCCCGCCGTTGATTTCCACCGGTCGAACGCCGATATTGGAAAAGATGCAGCTGTCTATCGAGGTACGGACATTGTCTCCGCCGATTCTTTCCACCAGCACGCCGCGGTCGTATCCGGAAAAGTTACAGTTTCTCACCGTAACATATCCTGTGCCCACCGTTTTTTCGCCATTGCTGTAGCGAACGGCCGTGGAGCCCGGAAAAGGGTTGAGGAAGCTACAGTCATATGCGCTAATGTTGACCTGGCTGTTCTGGCCTTCCGTTTCCGCCCCGAGCAGCGTTGTGCCTTTGCTGAACGCGAAGGTGCAGTTTGTGATGTATAAGGTGGGACTAGAACTGCTACCCGTTCCGACGGCCTTTATGCCCTCCCAGCCGGCGCTCTGCCACGAATCGTCCCCCGCCGTGTTGGGCACGGCGGTGAACCTCGCGTCTAGTGCGACGCGCGAGCCGCTCTCCACCGTCAGGCAGGCGGCAGGATACTTGGGGCCGCCCACGGTGCCGGGAAGGGGAACGCATGTTCGCTAGCTGAAGTGTATTTCTGCGTTGCTCCCAATGGAAAGCGAAGCGCCGTTTGTGATTTTTGGCGGGTCGCCGTCCTCCGTCAGGCAGATGTAGTACTGATTTCCCGAATACCATCTCGTGTAACTCGTAATGTCGGAAGAGACATGCACGGCAGAGGCCGCCTCGGCCGGCGCGGGCAGGGTGATGACGCCGAACATCAGCGCGGCACAAGGCAGGAGCGCCAGCACGCGGGAGATTCTCGTTTTCAATCGGGACCTCTCCTTTCAAGTGACGGGGTTTCTGATTCAACTGGGATAAGCGCCGCGCTTCGAAAACCCGGAAGTCTTCCGTCCGCGGTGTTCCAGCAGACCGGGAAAATGGGGAAAAAGCTTTGAAACCTGCATCCCTGCCGCTTCGGCAGCGTGCATCTGAACGCGCCTGCCGAACAGGCGCAGGCCGCCGAAACGGCGACATTCTTCGGAAGCTGCGCGCCAAGGCGTTTTCTGGAAGACGCTGGAGCTGCCAGCGAGCGGTTATTTCTATTATATATAGAACAGTCACCCGGCTGAACAGAAGAAATGAAAGCCCGCCTTTTGCATACGGCTGAAATATGAATGAAGCTTGCACAAAAACGGGCTTTCCGAATTTAAAAAGGGCGAAAAAGGCTCGGGCGCGAAGGTGGAGGGCATGCGCCTTTTTGTGACCGGTTCACCCCGCCCATAGGGGTTGGCTGTTGCGCTTTTTTTGCCTCCTGTAATCGCTTGGCACAATCGGCCCTTTGCGCGGCGGGTTCCCTGCAAGCGAAAAGCAGTGAAAATCGATGCTTTGGGCTTACATGATTCCGCACCGAAGCGCTTTAATGTCTGTGGAACACCCACCGCGCTCTTTGACAACCCTGCGTTGGTGGCCGAAGCGGGTTTCCCGTGTTGCCTCGCAATACAAGCCATAAGCCGCCCCGAGCCGCAGCGGGAAAAATTTTGAACCCCTCAATACTCATAGCAAGACCAGAGCCGCCCTCATCGAACGTCATTGCCGCATGCCCACGTCCAGGCAGGAAGGGTTCTCTCCATGCAGCTCCGGAAAAGGGTAGGCGAAGCACTGAAAGAGTACGGCAATGTTGATCCGTTCAATATATGGGAACCCATTATCATGCAGGTGGAAGGCATTGGCACAGTCCGGGTTCTCAAGATCATTGACATCGGTTCACCTGTTGTTGTCGATATTGCAGACACCAACCGGCTGATTGACGATTAAGGGGTTGAGCTTGCTGTGGCTGTGATGATTCCATCCGTTCTTTCCCCGGAGGTAAAGTCTTCTGCGGAACGAATGATCTTTGAATGGTTTTGCTCTGCACCGGGCACTGACGACTGGGTCGTGCTTCACTCTCTTGGAATTTCAACGCACAACAGGGTCATATACGGTGACTCGATTTTTTGGCTCTGGTTCCCAAACGGGGCATTTTGCGCTTGAGGTAAAGGGGGGACGTGTGAAGCGTGAAAACGGAATCTGGCATTTTACAAACAGATATGGTGTAACCGGCACCAAATCCCGTGGCCCGTTTGAACAAGCCAGAGATAATATCTTCAGTGTTGTTTCAGAAATCAGAAAAAGAGTTGATGACAAACACAGACGCGTTGCCAGTGTTTTTTTCGACTAAGGGGTCATGATGCCAGACGTGGAATACACTTCCAGTGGTATCGATGAGGAACAGTGGCAGGTGTTTGACTGCAGGGATGGATCAGATGTAAAGCGCTTCATTGAATGTCTCAGCATTGGAACAAGGAGCAGATGGGAATCCGTGTACGGTTCATTGCCAGACTCCAAGCTGCCTTCTGTTGATGATGTGAGATACTTGGCATCCATACTGAGGGGGGATTTTGAAAAGGATGTGTCTGCGATCCATCGGATAGAGAGCATTGCTGCGGAATTGGGCAGGGCTTACTTAGGCAGAGCCTGCAAACCTGCAGAAAGCACACCGGTACGTCATGACGGAAAATTCAACCGTTTTGCTGACTATTGCAGAAAAATGAAAATGACGTACTCCTACAAGCCTGTTTTAATACTGGCATTGCTGCATGCAGGGGATGACAACGGATGCATAACCATGTCAAAGGCTGTCGTATACTTTCGCAGTTTTTATGCTGACAGGAGGTCTAGGGGACTTCCGGTTGAACTGAAGCCATGCATCTATCTCCATGATGATACAACGGACAGGCAGATCATGGAGAATCTTATTGCCAATCCTGTGAAGGCGCTTTGCAAAAGCGGATTTTTCACATTTGCCCCAGAGTCAAGCACTTTTTCATTTCTGCCGGAGATTTGGGATGCTGTCAGCAAGGGCAGGAAAGTAATAGAGACGATTTGCCATGAAAAGCTGAAGGATTATTACTCACAGGGAAAGAAGTGCATCAATGGTGTTCACGCATATGGAGAAGGTCCATACACCTGATGAAAAGCGCAGCTACAACATGTCCCGCATCCGCGGGAAGGATACCAGCCCTGAGGTTCTGGTTCGACATTATCTGTTTTCCAGAGGCCTGCGCTTCAGGAAGAACGTCGCCCGGCTCCCTGGAAAGCCGGATATCATGCTGTCTAAATACAGGACTGTGATTTTTGTAAACGGCTGTTTCTGGCACGGACACAAAGGTTGCCGGTTTTTTCAATGGCCAAAACACAATGCAGAGTTCTGGAAAAAGAAAATCAGGAGCAACATGGAAAGGGATCAAAAAAACCATGAGCTTCTTGCGGAACTGGGGTGGCAGGTAATTGTCGTATGGGAGTGCCAGCTTGAAAAAAATGTGTGCGAAACGACGCTCAGCGATCTGGTCAAACGCATTAAGGAAAACGAGCGTAAGCAAAGCTGACACTGGAGGTCTTTTCCTAAGGCGTTCTTGCCGACATGGTGTTTTTCGTTCCGTCCGCAAGCTTTTCGATTACCATCCCTTCAACGTCTCTTCCCCGCCCGGAAGGATTTTTGCTTCCGATGCTGCCCACGCGCGCCGCATTGGTGTTACAATACTGTCAGCCGGCGGCGCGCTTTGCGCGTCACCATCCAGCCGCCGCATCCGTCTTTCAACCGTCTGAACGCAGGAGGATTGCATGCACTTTAAGACCGACATCGAGATCGCCCAGGCGTGCCCGAAAAGGCACATCGCAAGCATCGCCCAGACCGCGGGCATCGACGAGCGCTACCTTGAGCTCTACGGCAGCTTCAAGGCGAAGGTGGATCCCGCCCTTTTGAAGGAAAAGGCCGGCGCGCCGGACGGCAGGCTCATCCTCGTCACAGCCATCACCCCCACCCCCGCCGGCGAGGGCAAGACCACCACCTCCGTGGGCTTGGCGGACGGGCTGCGCGCCATCGGCAAGCGCGCCATGGTGGCGCTGCGTGAGCCTTCGCTCGGCCCGGTATTTGGCATCAAAGGCGGCGCCACCGGCGGCGGGTACGCCCAGGTGGTGCCCATGGAGGACATCAACCTCCACTTCACCGGCGACTTTCACGCCATCGGCGCTTCGAACAACCTGCTCGCCGCTATGCTGGACAACCACATCCACCACGGCAACGCGCTGGGCATCGACCCGCGGCAGGTCACCTGGCGCCGCTGCATGGACATGAACGACCGCCAGCTGCGCAACATCGTGGACGGGCTGGGCGGCAGGACGAACGGCGTCCCCCGTGAGGACGGGTTCGACATCACCGTCGCTTCGGAGGTCATGGCGGTGCTTTGCCTTTCGGACGGCATGGCGGACCTCAAGCGCCGTCTCGGGAACATCGTGGTTGCGTACACGCATGAAGGCAAACCCGTCACAGCCCGTGACTTAAAAGCCCATGGCGCCATGGCGGCGCTTTTGAAAGACGCCGTCAAGCCCAACCTGGTGCAGACCCTCGAGGGCACGCCGGCGTTTGTGCACGGCGGGCCGTTTGCCAACATCGCCCACGGGTGCAACTCCGTCACCGCCACCCGCATGGCGCTGAAGCTCGCGGATTACGTCGTCACCGAGGCGGGCTTCGCCGCGGACCTGGGCGCGGAAAAGTTCTTTGACATCAAGTGCCGCATGGCGAACCTTACCCCTTCCGCCGTCGTCGTCGTCGCCACCGTGCGCGCGCTGAAGTACCACGGCGGCGTGCCCAAATCCGAGCTGAACCGCGAGAACTTTTCCGCTGTGGAGCGGGGTCTTCCCAACCTTTTGCAGCACGTGGAGAACATCAAAACCGTGTTCGGCCTGCCCTGCGTGGTGGCCGTCAACGCCTTCCCCACGGACACCGAGGCGGAACTCAGGCTGGTGGAAGAAAAATGCGCGCAGCTCGGCGTGCGGGCGGTGCTCTCCGAAGTCTGGGCAAAGGGCGGCAGGGGCGGCGCGGCCCTTGCGGAGGAGGTCGTGCGCCTGTGCGAAACGCCCAGCGACTTCCGGTTTGCCTACGACTTGAATATGCCGATTGACGAGAAGCTCGAGGCCATCTGCAAAAAGGTGTACCGCGCAGACGGCGTGCGCCTCGTCGGAAACGCCGAAAAGCAGATCAAGCAGCTGGAGGAGCTGGGTTTTGGGAACCTTCCCATCTGCATGGCGAAGACCCAGTACTCCTTCTCGGATGACCCTCATAAGCTGGGCGCGCCGAGGGGCTTTACGGTATCCGTCCGCAGCCTGAAGGCGTGCGCCGGCGCGGGCTTCATCGTGGCGCTCACCGGCGAGATGATGACCATGCCCGGCCTTCCCAAAGTGCCCGCAGCGGAAAACATCGACGTGGACGAAAACGGCGCCATCCGGGGCCTGTTCTGAGGGAATGCCATGGAAAAAAGTGGAAAGAAAAAACTCGTCGAATACAGCTGTGCGGATTTTGCCGCGCTGCTTTCCTCCAAAGCGCCCGTGCCCGGCGGCGGGGGCGCGGCGGCGCTGACCGGCGCGCTGGGGGCCGCCCTTTGCGCCATGGCGGGCAGCCTGACCCTCGGCAAGCCGAAATACGCCGCCTTTGAGGGGGACTTGCGGCGCATGCTTGAAGACGCAGAAGGCATCCGGCGGCGCCTTCTGGAACTGGTGGACGAGGACGCCGCCGCCTTTGCCCCGCTGGCAGAGGCTTACTCCCTGCCGAAGGACGACCCGGAGCGGGCAAAAGTTCTGGAGCGGGCCTCCCTTTGCGCCTGCGAAGCGCCCCTTGCGATGATGCGGCAGATCGGCAGGGCGATCGAGCTCCTTTCGGAAATGCTGGAAAAGGGAAGTGCTCTGCTGTTGTCCGACGTGGGGTGCGGCGCGCTGCTCTGCAAGGCGGCGCTGGAGAGCGCGAGCTTGAACGTGTTCGTCAACACCGCGTCCCTACCAAAAGAAATGGCCAGACCGCTGGAGGAAGAGGCGGAGGGCCTCCTGGAAACGTACGCCCCAATCGCCCGGCGCGTGGCGGAGGAAGTCTTCCGCCGCGTCCGAAAGGAGGGGTGACATGGCGAAAATCCTGAAGGGCGCGCCGGTGGCGGCGGCGCTGTGCGAAAGCCTGTCCGGCCGCGCCGAAGAACTGCAGAAAAGGGGCATTGTGCCCACCCTCGCCATCGTGCGCGTTGGCGAACGGCCGGACGGCCTTGCCTACGTGCGCGGCGCCGTCAAGCGCTGCGAGCAGGCGAAAGTGGCGGTGCGCGTGTTCGCCCTTCCGCAGGACTGTTCGAAGCGCGAGCTTTTGGACGTCGTCCGCGCCGTCAACGACAACCCCTCCATCCACGGCTGCCTTCTGCTCCGCCCCCTGCTGGACAAAGAGGCCGAACAGGCCGCCTGCGCCCTGCTCGCGCCCGAAAAGGACGTGGACGGCGTCACCGCCGCGTCCTTGGCAAAGGTGTTCACGGGCAGCGGCGAGGGATTCGCCCCCTGCACGGCGCAGGCGTGTTTGGAACTGTTGGACTACTACGGCTGCGAGCTTCGCGGCAGGCGGGTGACGGTTATCGGCAGGAGCCTTGTGGTGGGCAGGCCGGTGTCCATGCTGCTGCAGCGGCGGGACGCCACCGTCACCATGTGCCACACCAAAACCACAGACCTTGCCGCCGCCTGCCGGGGCGCGGACGTCATCGTCGCCGCGGCGGGGCGCCCAAACGTCGTGGGCAAAAGCCACGTGGCGCCGGGGCAGACCGTGGTGGACGTGGGCATCAACGCAGACGAACAAGGCGGCCTTTGCGGGGACGTGGACTTTGACGCCGTGGAACCCGTCGTCGCCGCCATCTCGCCGGTGCCGGGCGGCGTGGGGACCGTTACCACCGCCGTGCTGGCCCAGCACGTCATCGAGGCGGCGGAAAAGCAGGCGGCAAAAACGGTCTGACGGGCCGCATTGCCCCCAATAGTCGCGAGCGGTTCGCTCCCCTTTGGGTAAAAGCGGTGCGCTTCCCGCGCGCGAACCGCCCTTTGCCGCAAAGCAGCGAGCGCCGTCGCTCCTTTGCAGGCCGCAGGGGACTTCCCCGCGGCGACATCATCTCCTCATCATGAAAGGCGCGGCATGAACCTGCAGGAAACGCTGGATTTTCTGAACGCCCCGCATTGGAAGGGAAAGCGCCCGGGGCTGGGACGGATGGAAGAACTCCTTCATAAACTTGGCGATCCGCACCTCGGGCAGAAATACGTCCACGTGGCGGGCACCAACGGCAAGGGCTCCGTCTGTGCCATGCTCGCCTCCATTCTGTGCGCCGCGGGGTATCGCACAGGACTTTACACCTCCCCCCACCTTTTGCGGTACAACGAGCGCATCGCCGTCAACGGCGAGGAAGTTTCGGACGGCCAGCTCGCCTGTTTGGCAGGGCGCGTCCGGGCGGCGGCGGAAACCATGGCGGACCCGCCCACGACGTTCGAGCTCCTCACCGCCATGGCGCTTCTGCACTTTCGCCAGCAGAAGTGCGACATCGCCGTGCTGGAAGTGGGGCTGGGCGGCCGGCTGGACGCCACCAACGCCATCGGCTCGCCGGAGGTGGCGATCATCGCCAGCCTGGCGCTGGAGCACACCGAAATCCTGGGGGACACCATCGAAAAGATCGCCTTCGAGAAGGGCGGCATCATCAAGAGCGGCTGCGTCGCCGTCAGCTACGACAGCGCCCCGCAAGCGCTTTCGGTGCTGCGCGCCTTGTGCGAAAGCCGGTGCGTCCCCTTCCGCCGCATCGACATGGACTGCCTTCGCCTGAAGTCCCGCGACTGGTCGGGCCAGCGGTTCGACTGGGAGGATCTCGAAGGCCTTTTCCTCCCCTTGCTGGGCGAACACCAGCTGCACAACGCCTGCCTGGCGCTGGAGGCCGTTTCCGTCCTGCGGGAAAGGGGATGGAACATTTCGGATGAGCACATCCGAAAGGGTCTGGCAAGCACCCGCTGGCCCGCGCGGTTCGAGGTGCTGGCGCAAGACCCCGTCACCATCCTGGACGGCGCCCACAACCCCCAGTGCGCCGTGGCGCTGGCAAAAGGGCTCGCTTCCCATCTGCCCGGCCAAAAGGCGACCGTTCTCATGGGCGCGCTGCGGGACAAGGACTGGGAGGCGATGGCCTCCGCAGTCGCCCCCTTTGCCGCGCGCTTTCTCTGCGTTTCGCCGGACAGCGAACGGGCGCTTCCCGCAGGTGAGCTTGCGGCGCATCTTCGGCGGAAGGGACTTGACGCGGAAGTTTGCGAAAGCGCAGCGGACGGCATCGAAAAGGCGCTGACGACGGGCGGGCCCGTCGTGATCTTTGGCTCTTTGTACCTCGCCGGAGGGGCAAAGGCCGCCTTTTTTCCCGTTTACCGGAAATGGCTGCGCATAAGGGGCATCGAGGCCAGGGATTCCCTTTCCAGCGCGGAGCGGGAGCGGCTTTCCGCGAAGCTGGTTGAAAACCTGCTGGCCCTGCCGGAGTTTTTGCGGGCAAAGACGGTGCTGATTTACCGCGCCACCCGGGGGGAGGCGCGGCTGGACGCGCTGCTGGCCGCGCCCGAAGCGCAGGGCAAGCGGTTTTCCTATCCGCTCTGCGTCAGCAAAACGGAAATGCTCGCCCGCGTCCCCCGCGGCGAGGGCGGCTGGAAAAGGGGAGCCTATGGCATCTGGGAACCCGTGCTGGAACAGTCCGACCCCGTTTTGCCGGAGGAGATCGATCTGGTCATCTGCCCCTGCACCGCCTTTGACGAAGCCTGCAGCCGCCTTGGCATGGGCGGCGGCTATTACGACCGGTTCCTTCCCCGGTGCGTCAACGCCCGCATTGCCGCCGCGGCCTTTTCGTGCCAGCAGGCGAAGCGCATTCCCGCCGCATCGTGGGACGTTCCCATGGACCTGGTGGTGACCGAAAAGGCGGTCTACAGAAGGGATGGTGCAAAAAGAGATGCCTGCAGGCAGGCGACTGATGCCGGGTGGTATTGATACCGATTCCAGCGTCTTATGCTCTGCAAGGGCTGCTGCGGTTTCAGGTCAGAACAGAAAGGTACGACAACTCAGCAACTTCAAAGAATCCCATATGAAGCTGGTGCTTTGATTTTGCATCAAACATCAGAATACTGAATGCTAAGTGCAGACATAGAAACACATGGAAAACCGGCACACATCAGAGTTGAATGACTGAAGGAGGAAGCAAAATGCTCGGCGCCATCATCGGAGACATCGCGGGTTCCCGCTTTGAGTTTGACAACTACAGGGCCAAGGACTTCGAGCTGTTCGCCAAGGGCTGCACGGTGACGGACGACAGCATCATGACACTGGCGATCGCAAAGGCCATTCTGGAGACCGAAAAAAAGCTGCCCTCGAAAGGGCGGGACATCGACGACGCATACTGCGCGCTGCTGGCGGACATGGCGGTCGCGCACATGCAGCGCATCGGCCGCCAGTACCCGGACTGCGGCTTCGGCGGCAGGTTCGCCCGCTGGGTGTTTTCCGGCGACCCCAAGCCGTACCGCAGCTTCGGCAACGGCGCGGCCATGCGCATCAGCCCCGTGGCGTACGTTGCGCGGACGGAGGAGGAAGTGATACGGCTTTCCGCGGCCGTCACCGGCGTGACGCACGACCATCCGGAGGGCCTCAAGGGCGCTGAAGCAACGGCGATGGCGATCTTCCTGGCGCGTCGCGGCAGCTCAAAGGAGGAAATCCGGCGGCGCGTCGAACGCGATTACTACGCGCTGGACTTTTCCATCGACGAGATCCGCCCCCATTACCGCTTCAACGAGACCTGCCAGGAGACCGTGCCCCAGGCGATCGAGGCGTTTTTGGAATCCGAATCCTTTGAGGACGCCATCCGCACCGCCGTCTCCGTCGGGGGAGACAGCGACACCCTTGCCGCCATCACGGGCTCCATTGCGGAAGGCTTTTACGGCGTGCCGGAGGAGCTTGCGAACGCGGCGCTTTCCTGTCTGGACGAAACCCTGCGCCCCATCTTCGACGAGTGGAAGGCTTTCGTGAACGCGCGCGCGTAAGGTTGGACCATATGGCGGCGGCTCAACCGGCGGCCGCCTTTTTGCGCCTATGGAGGGCGGTTCAGCCGCGCGACGTTTGGCGCAGGGCGTCTGCCTGCTGCTGTGTCAGGTACAGCGCCTCGCAGGCCCAGCAGAAGCGGACGGGTTTAGTCATTTTGCGCTTCTTTTTAATGTGCACTTCTTCCAGCGCCCTGCCGCAACGCGGGCAGAACGCGGGGAGCGGGTCGGACACGAAAACGGAAGGCGTTGCCAACGAGAGGAATCTGCCGCGCCCCAGCCGCCGTGGGCCGTCGACGGTATACTGAGCGCACTTGAAGTCCATGCATCGCCGGCGGAAGAACCGGCTGTCCGGATGGGAGCAGATGTTCCGCCATTTGAACATGCAGCAGGGCTTGGGGGGAGGCGTTTCGTCGTCGTGTTCGCTGTGGTACCAGATGATCGCCCAGTCCCCCCAGTTGCCCGGTTTAACAGGTTGACCAGCCATGGGAAACCTCCGAACTGCTAATGGTCTTGAAAGAATAGCGCACAAGAGCGTCAGTCGCGCGGAATGGATGCAGTGCTGAAATGATGTAATCATGAAATATCACAACCAGAAGCCCGCATCAGCACGCAGCGTCAGCGCGGATGGAAGGTGCGCTGCCTGTCGCAAAAAAACACGTTTCCCCCAATCAGGCGCTGTGGTATGCTTTCAAAACACCATCCAAAGGAGGGTTAAAAATGGACAGCGGGCGCATCCATCGCATGAAGGTTTCCGACGTTTACCCCCTGTATGTCCAGAAGGCCGAGCGCAAGGGGCGCACGCGGGAGGAGGTAAACGCCGTCATCCGCTGGCTGACGGGGTACGACGACGAAGGCCTGTTTTCCCAGCTGGAAAAAGGCGCGGACTTTGCGTCCTTTTTCGCCCAAGCCCCGCAGATCAACCCCAATGCGGACAAGGTCAAGGGGGTGATCTGCGGCGTGCGGGTGGAGGACCTCGAGGATCCTGTGGTGCGGCTCGTCCGCGTTCTGGACAAGCTGGTGGACGAGCTGGCGAAGGGCAGGCCGCTTGAGAAGGTGCTTCGAAGCTGACAGCGGCGTTAAGGGTCTTTTGCCGCCGCCATGGCATGGGAAGGCCGCGGCTGTCCGGCCGCGGACGGTCGGGAAGGGAAACCATGCCGCGCTGCAGAATCAGCCGCCCTGTGACGGCGAGGCAGAGCGCGTCCAGCACGTCGTGCGCCGGAAGGCCGCCTGAGAAGGTGCTTCGAAGCTGACAGCGGTGGCGTTAAGGGTCTTTTGCCGCCGTCATGCGCATGGGAAGGCCGTGGCTGTCCGGCCGCGGACGGTCGGGAAGGGAAACCATGCCGCGCTGCAGAATCAGCCGCCCTGTGACGGCGAGGCAGAGCGCGTCCAGCACGTCGTGCGCCGGAAGGC
>Ga0134091_1000589_pt1 | contig 33377 bp, 48 predicted proteins | sample 2_5taG_FD_94451 | JGI IMG/M metagenome (GOLD analysis project Ga0134091, IMG submission 94451) | Switchgrass degrading microbial communities from high solid loading bioreactors in New Hampshire, USA - 2_5_20_6_A2 metaG | ecosystem: Engineered > Bioreactor > Semi-continuous > Anaerobic >...
AGTAACAGAAAAGTACTCTGTAGATACGTTCCAAGTAACAGCTTATTCTCCGTATGATAATGTAAGTGGTATGGAGAACGATGGAAACCCTAATACTACAGCTACAGGCACTAAACCAAGACCTGGCACAATAGCAGTCGACCCTAATGTAATACCATATGGCTCAAAGATAATTATAATATATGAAGATGGTACTGTTGAGCACGGCATTGCTGAGGATTGTGGTGGGCTAATCAAAGGGAACATAATCGATGTATTTAGACAAACACATGAAGGGGCAGTTAGGCATGGTAGACGAGAGGCGACTGTGATATGGTACAACGACTAATATGTAAGGATGCTTTGTCGCTTATACGCAATGCCCAAAAGGTCGACATACTCTGCATTGGCGCTCCAAATATAACAGGTGACGCTGTAGGGCCTGTTACTGGATATAGGTTGAAGCATATGAATTTACCAAAACATGTGAATGTTATAGGGTGTATTAAAGACCCAGTGCATGGTAGAAACTTACGTGATAAACTACAACTATTGCGTGATGATGCATTGGTAATATGTGTAGATGCAGCTATAGGTGAGGATTATCCACTGATTAAGTTAAGAACTGGGCCAATGCAACCCGGCGCTGCAATATCAGATAAACTACCAATGGTAGGTGATGTGTCGGTGCTCTGTATGATGGGTGATAATCTACAATCCATAATTGATTGTGAGCCAAGCTTAATGTATCATATGTCAAGAGAAGTAGTGAAACTACTATCCGCCTGTCTTGATCTACATTATATAATATATTAACTTAATTAACTTAATTAACTTAATTAATTTAATTAACTTAATTAATAAATTAATAAGGACCTATTTTTAATTTTTAAGTTTTATTTTTAATTTTTAATTTTAAAATAATATTTTTTAAAACGTGACACTCCTTAATTTATTAACTAAGTTAACTAAGAAAATTAAAAAACTAAGATAAGAAATTCGTGAAAATAATAGTGTAATTTTTAAAATATATAACGTATAATATAAATAGAGAACAAAATAAAAAATAAATGGAGGTTTTGTGCAATGAGCGTATTAACAACTGAAATCACTTGTCCACACTGCGGAGGCATCATCACTATTGAGAGACCGGCGCCACAAAGAAGAGGAGCATTAGCAGGAATACCACTTGAGGAAATGACCGATGAACAATTAAAGATTGAAATTAGAAATGCAAAGTCAGTACTTTACAAAGCAGTAAAGAGAAATGCACCAACTGAGACAATTTTAAATAACCAAGCAAGATTAGACGCTGCACTAGCTGAAAAGGCGAAGAGAGATGCAGCTAAAGCACCTAAAGAAGACTCCGCTGAAGAAGACATTTACGTAGAAGAGTAGTGAATGCAAATGTTGCCTACAACCGCGAGAGCTGGTTGTAGCCTTGGTATAGTTTCCCCCTATACCTCGGCTAGAGCTAGCTCTCTAACCTTGTAGTTACACATGCATCAAGGAAGGAGGTCGAACTCTCGCGGGTTCAAATCCCGCACCTTCCTTTATTTTTTGTATTTGTGTTTAAAAAGGTCATTATTCAAGGGGGGGGAGTGATGCAATGGTCAGGTGTAGACATATAAAAGGTTTTGAAGATTACCTAGTATGTGACAATGGGGACGTGTATAGTATCAAGTCTAACGTATATTTGAGACCAGGGAAATCGGCTAATAGAAACGACAAACAGGAGCATTTATTCGTAGTATTATGTAAAGATGGCAAAACCACAAAGAAGTATGCGCATAGGCTAGTTGCAGAGGCATTTGTGCCAAACCCAGATAACTTACCGATTGTAGACCATATAGACAATGACCCTACTAATAATGACTACAGGAATTTACGGTGGTGTACACACAGCTTTAATACTACTAAAGGCATAGGCAGGAGAGTAGCTAAAATAAAGGATGGCGTTGTAGTGGCTACGTATGATAGTTTAATAGCCGCGGCGCGTAGTTGTGGAAAGGATAATCATGGCAACATAGGGCAATGTGTTACAGGTAAACGCAAGCGAGCATATGGGTATGAATGGAAGTATATAATAGAAGGAGGTGATATGGGTGTCAAATAAATTGTTAATTAATCACAAGTACATTGAAATACAGTGTGATAAGAATGATTGGGAAACACATAACTTAGTGAGTCAGATACCATATGTACACAGCAATAGGACAAAGACAAAATTTAGAACTACTTCTCGTAATATCACACTTGTGCTAAAACTATTTAGAGGTATTGATGAAAGTAATGTAGATACATTACCTCCTAGCATAAAGGAAATATGGGATATGGAGATCAACAAACAAACAAGAACTAAAGCACTTCTAGAACATGGACCGCAGCGACCATGTGGCTGGTTATATGCTCATCAACAGCTAGGAAGGGAATTAGCTGAGATACACGATAGGTACGCTTTTTTCTATGACACCCGTACCCGGCAAAACACCTATGAGTCTACAAATCATTGCTGACGACATAGAAAAGAACCCGGACCATAAATGGCTAGTAATCTGTCCACTGATACTCATAGAGAACGCATGGTTACCAGACGCAGCTCACTTCTTCCCAGAATTGAAAGTAGTGAACTTACATGATAGGTCTAAAGCTAAGCGCTTAAAGAAATTCCAACAGGAAGCTAATCTGTATATAACCAACATAGAGTCTTTTGTGAACTACCGAGAACATATTGAAAAGTTAAACATCCACGGGTGCTTTGTAGATGAAAGTTCCGCGATGAAAAGCAGCAGGTCAAAATTCGGCAAAGAAGCGGTAGACTTTGCCCAGACGGTGGAGCGCTGGTACCTTCTTTCCGGTACCCCAGCGCCGAATGGAGAATGGGAATATTATAGGCAACTACAATCCATAGACTACTATGGAGTGCACCAGTCATGGACACAATTCAAAAACTACTTCTTTGATAATATATCATACAACCCACAATTTGAAAAGTTACAAGTTAAGCCCGATAAAAAGGATGAGTTGTTACAGCTGATTCGCAAGTACTCAGTATACGTTGACAAAGAAGATGTATTGAATACACCTGGAAGAGACTTTATTACTGTGGATATTACAATGCCTAAAGAACTGACAAAACAGTATAATCAACTAAGGAGAGAATTGTATTTAGAATTAGTGGAAAATGATGTACTTATAACGGCTCCAAGCGCCGGTGCGAAGCGTAATAAACTTAACCAAGTAACCTCAGGCTTTATTATAGATACAAAGTCACAGGAGACATATCTACTCTCGGACTATAGATTTAAGGCACTCAGTAAATTACTTCGCAACATAGGTGATGAACAAGCAATAATATGGTGCAACTACCACAAGGAATTTGAGATTATTAAAGATATGTTAGGAGATAAGTGCGCTTGTGTATATGGTAAAATCAGTATAGAAGATAAAAATAAGAATATTAAAGCATTTAAAGAGGGAAAGGTTCAGTATTTGGTAGCTAATCCTGCTTCTGCTGATAAGGGGCTTACCCTTACTAATGCTAGATTTGCGATATACTTTAGTATGAATGATAGTTTGGAATTATTCGAACAGTCAGCTGATAGGATATACGGCGACAAATCAAAGCAACCGCATAGATGTACTTACTATATTATACAAGCGAAGGGTACTATAGATGAGGTTATCTACAAATCCATTAAGAATAAAGAGAATGTAAGTATGGCAATACTGAATCATCTTAAGGGAGGGATATAATGACACATATTAAAACAGTTAAGGTGACTAATCCTAAGAATGTTCTTGTGCAAGTACCTAGACACATTGTAGATAAATGGGGATTGAAGCAAGGTGATAGCATGGAGGTGCTTACAGATGAAAATGAAGAAACAATCACAATCAAACCACGCGGACGATATGTTAACATACGCCCAGGAGGCAACACTGACTAAGAAAGTAAAGGAATGGTTAGACACACAGGAGGATATATTTTACTATAAGGCATCAGATAGATACAAGAAGGGCGTATCAGATTTCATAATATGTGTAGATGGTATATTTGTAGCTGCTGAATTAAAGGCAGCAGACGGTATAGCGTCACCTCACCAAAAGCTTTTCATAAAGGAAATACAGCGGGCTGGTGGCATAGGTGGTATTTGCTACACACTCCATGATGTAAAAGAATTGGTTCATGCAGCGCGCCTCAGAAAAAATAATTGCTAAAGAAATAATCCCCTTTTTATAGTATAATATTATTGAAAGGAGGTAATAATAATAATGAATAAAAAAATTTTACAACAATTTGGCTTTGGTGAGGAAGTTAAGGCTGTGGAACAGGGCGATTGTCCATTATGTAAACGCAAAGTAGATAAGGGTGAGTTTAGAGATGAACTATCTCGTAGAGAATTCGAAATATCAGGCTTGTGTCAATCATGCCAGGATAACATCTTTGGATAGGTCAGATGAGTTACTTTTAATGGACAAATCGCCAGAGGTAGTAGAAGAGCTCATAAAATTAAACACGGGGCTTATTTGGGAACAACTTAAGAAGTTTGGTCTAGTAGGAGACCCAGAAGCGCTGAGTATAGGATACGAAGCATTGTATAAAGCGATAATGACATTTAATACTAGCAGGAGTAGCAAGTTCTCTACCTATGCTACAGTCTGTATCTATAATAGTTTAGGCTCATATGTGCGGAGTCTCAACACAATAATAAACAAGAATACTATTTCTTATGATGTACCTGTAGATGATAAGGGAACAGTCCATCTAGACAGCTTTGAAAGTGCACTTACTGCTGACGGAAGGCTGCTAGAAGAGGCTGGAGTCGAGGAAATAATGCAATGTGTTGAACAATGCATAGCTGAGGTGAATAATAAGACACAAAGAAACATATTAAAATATTGGCGAGATTCTATGTTTAAAGCAACACACAAAGAGATAGCGGCAAAATTCAATTGCTCACAATCTTACGTAAGCCAGACTATTAATCGATTCAGATGTAATTTAAAAAACAAATTGGAGGTATAATAATAATGAAGGAAATTGCAAGAGCAGTATACGAAATTCAAGCGACGCCGGGTAGAAATGATAAATTAGCATTACTAAAAAAGTACGCAGAATTGCCGGGGTTCAAAGATGTTCTACAGTTTATATACAACCCATATATTAGAACAGGTATAGCAACTAACAAATTAACAAAGAGAAAACACTCTATGTGCGATACAACAATAACTGTACACGACGCAATAAGGTATTTTGAAAAGAATCAAACAGGCTCAGATAAAGATGTTTATTTTGCGTGGTTATTCATAAACGCACAGGAAACTGAGCAGGCCAGGGACTTAGCATTTGCAATGGTAACTAAAGACTTAAAGATAGGCATCACTGACACATCTTTAAATAAAGTATACGGTGCTGATTTTATACCAAAAATAGGTTGCATGCTAGGTGTGTCGTACTCAGAGAATAAACATAAGGTTAAAGGACCATTCATAGCTACAGAAAAACTAGATGGCATCAGAAGAATATTAGTTAAGGAAAACGGTAAATGTAGGATGTACAGTAGGTCTGGAATAGAGGATGAAGGCCTTGTAGAAATAATTGAAGAGGCAAAATATTTACCAGACAATACTGTATATGATGGGGAGCTTCTTGCTATGGGTACTTATAGTAATAGTATTGCATTGAGGCAAGCAACTAACTCAATAGCCAATAGGAAGGGAATACGCACAGGGGTAACATTCAACATATTTGATATAATACCTATAGATGAGTTTAAGAGAGGCATTTCAAAATACACTGCACTGAATAGGAAAGTATTACTAGGCTCTATGTTTGGCGATGAAGGCGTACGGTACCTGAGAGACGATTGGGCTAAACTGCTGGTTGCATTTGATTTAGGGCATAAGTTCAGAACCATTAAAGCAGTTCCTATATTAGGAGTAGTAAATACTGAGGAAGAAATAGCAGAATTGGTTACACCAATCTGGAAACGCGGCGGCGAGGGTATTATGTTAAATACTATGGAAGGCCTCTATGAAATAAAGCGTTCCAACAGTTTATTGAAAGTGAAATATGTAAAATCTATGGACTTAAAGGTTGTAGATATTCAGGAAGGTACAGGTAAATATGAAGGAATGCTAGGTGCTGCGATTGTAGAATACAAAGGATATAGAGTAGGAGTTGGTTCAGGATTTAGTGATGAAGAGAGACAGCGTTTCTGGGATAATCCAGAGGAGATAATTGGTAAGACCATAGAGATTGATACCTTTGGAGAATCTACAGACCAGTTAGGAAATGTGTCACTAAACTGCCCTATATTCCGTGGTGTTAGGTATGATAAGTGAAATAAAGGGCTATAAATGGGGAATATATAAAGGAGGATGCGTTATGACAAATAAATTAACACTTAAGGAGCAACTGTTAGCTGTCGCCGAAACTATTAAAGAACCAAAGGCATTAGTAGTTGCTGTAGAGTTACCAACAGGTGCTATTGAGATTATAACGAACACAACTAATATTGATGCTAAATTAGAGTATTACACTACTATGTACGATGATGAATTTAGGCTACTAACTAACCCTAAGGTTAGGATAGTTGGTGCTATGATTGTGTGAGGAGGTTAGAGATGGATATATTTGGTAAGCTACAAATGGAAATGGCAGCAGAAGAACTCAAAAATATGATGCCGGAATATGAGATGATAATTAATGTTATTGCAGAGCAAATGAGGCTATATCTCAATGCGTTAATAAAGGCTGGGTTCACTGAGGAACAGGCGTTTGAATTGGTGAAGGAACACGGCGCTAATATTGGTAAATTAATATTAGGAGGTAAGTAATATGATGATAGCAATCGATGGAGCCTGTAGGAGGCCTGGGACGCCGGAGAGCTTCTCAATTGGTGCCTATGTAGCTAAAATCAATAATAAGATATATGAGCATGATGCCATATGTGAGTCGCAGTCCACTGGACAGCGCGGTGAGATATTAGCTTTACTACAAGCACTTGAGAGATGCGTTAATTCTGATGAGGAGCTAATCTATATAATATCAGACTCTGAATATATAGTAAACTGTATAAATAAAGAGTGGTATAAGAACTGGGAAAACAAAGGTTGGATAACAGCTGAAGGCGAAGAGGTCAAAAATAAGGACTTATGGGAAAAAGTATCTAGTATATTAAGTATATTAGAGGACAAAGAGATTGTAGTTTATCATATAAAGGGACACGTATTTCCATTCGGTAAAGCAGCTGCTAAAAGGTTAATAGAATCAGATACATCATTGCAAGCTTTGTATGAAGCAGTCGCTAATAAGTTTGATATTGAGTATCCTAAGAGACAGAAAGAACTAGAATTAGCCTGCGCATTGTTTGAAAAGAATAATGGTATAAGTATAGAAAAAGACAGCAAAGTGCTGAAGGAAATGATCGTTGGAAATGTGATGGCAGACCTAATAGCTGGCTTTTACGCTGATGCAGTTAGTAATCTTGGATCAGTCAGCTAGGTTCAGTATTTAAAATTTCCTATTTACATCCGCATTCTTTTATGATATAATAATATTAAAGTACAAATTAGAGGGGGTGAAGTAATGGCTAAAGTTTATATATTAAACAATACACATCATGACTATTCTAAGGCAAACCGGTATGGAAAGTTGGTAGATGTTACTAAAGGAAAAGTACCAATATTTAAAACTAGTACAGTGAGAGCAATGTTAGAAAAAGGACTCGTAGATTTTACTAAGGATGATTATTTATTACTAGCAGGACCTGCTATATTAAGCGTAATGGCATCTGCAATATTATTCAATAAGTTTGAAACAGTTAAATTTCTTGTATTTGATGCTAAACAACAGGATTATGTTGTAAGGCATATAAATAAATAATAAATTAAGGGGGAATATGTAAATGACAGATTTAGTAAAGAAAGAAAACCAAACAATGATGGACTCAATGAATGATGCGCCATTAGGATTTGAAGACAGTAATGAAGGTGATATGATTATACCTAGAGTAAAGGTTATTAATGCGCTTAGCCCAGAGAGAAAAGATAAGTTAGCTGACGAAGGCGACATTATAAATTCTTTAACGCTTGAAAAACTAAATGGCAAAGTGTTCATACCTGTGTTCAAGTTCAATTCTAATATTGAGTGGAAAGATAGAGCAGAAGGAGGAGGAATACGCTGCTTTGCTAGAGATGGTAAGAGAGGTTACGAATCAGATGGTACTTCAAAGATGTGCGCTCAATGTAGACGTAATGAATTCGACAATACAAAAACAGGTAGGGAAGCTATTCCTAAATGTACAAAATACATTAACTTCTTTGGGTTTATTCAAGGAGAAAGAATGCCAATTATATTAAGCTTCTCAAAAACTAACTATAATGAAGGTAGAAAACTATATAGCTTAGCAAGAGTGACAATGCAAAACATGTGGAATCATGGGTATATTTTGGACTCTAAGTTAATGGCTAAAGGTGGAAACGAATGGTATAATATTGTAGTTTCAGCTGCAGGACCAACTTCAGAAGAGGATAGAGCCTTTGGAATGGAACTATACAAGGTATTCAGGCATTCTGACTTAGTATATGACTTAGATGATATTAACACTTCTGAGTATTATGCATCCCAAGAAGAAATCGATTCAGCCGAGTTTTAATTAGGTATAGGAGGCTAAGAACCTCCTATATCTTTTCTAATAAGGGGGAATGACAGGGTTGAACTGGAATGATTATCGTAATAGAATTTTAGCAGAGATAGATAAAGAAGCTTTCTTTATGAGTGTATTAAAGAATATACATCGACGCGGTAATGAATGGAAGGCGGAATGCCCGTTTAAAGAACTGCATCCAAACCAAACTGATAATAACCCCTCACTGACGGTTAATGTACAAAAAGGAGTATATTATTGTCAGACATGCCATAGCAAGGGAAATATTCATACCCTCTACAAAACATTGTACGGGCTATCCAGCGAAGAGGCATGGTTTGAACTGGGCGATGCACTGCGTATTCCTAGACCAGATAGCACTAAACCTACAAGACCTGATATAGACATAGGATTGATATCTAAGTACCACCAAGCATTGATGAATCTAACAGGGCCTATAAGAACAGTATTACGTGAGCGAAGAGGCCTTACAGATGAAACACTCAGGCGCTTCCAGATAGGATGGGATGGGGAAAGAATAACTATACCAATATATGATGAATTCAACAACCTGGTAAACTTTAGAAGATACAAATGGAACTCATATGAAGATCAGTATAAAGTGACTAATTATGTAGATGAAAAAGGGAACACATACGGTGAAGTCAGAATATTTGGTATTGAAAACTTAATCGATGAAGATATAGAGTATGTAGTATGGTGTGAAGGCGAAATGGACCGTATTATCAATGAACAATATGGGTTCCCATCAGCATGTCCTACCAGTGGCGCAGGAGCATGGCGGCCAGAATGGACAAAGTACTTCAGAAATAAGAAACGTGTTTATATAGTGCAGGATAATGACGAAGCAGGAAGAAGAGCTATGCAAAAGATTTGTGAAAAACTATTTAGAGTTGTAGATGTATATGTAGTGCAGTGGCCAGACGACTTCCCAGAAAAAGGAGACATAACGGATTTTTATGTAAAGGCAGGGCAGACTGCTGAGGATTTTCAAAGATTACTGGATAATGCTGTGAAGTATGTAGACCCTTCTCAAAAAGTAAATCTAGCAGATGAATCAGAAGCTAAGGAAGTACATCTAGCTGATTCAGCTGATGCAGAATTATATGGTAAAAGGATTAGAGTACCCGTTATGATTTCAGGCAAAGATACTACACCATATATGTGCCCTGAAGTAATTAAGGGATACTGTGGCGATGTGGCAGATACAGATAATAAAAAGTGCAGTAGTTGTAACCTAGCCGCAATGGGGGGTGAGCATACAGTAACACTTGGTGCTGCAAATAAAGATGTAATGAAGCTGATAAAATGCACTGAGGCACAACAGGAAGCAGTCATAAAAGATATACTAGGAGTCAACAAGTCATGTCCAAAACCAAGAATAACAATTGAAAAGTACATGAATATAGAAGAAATAAGGATGATACCAAAAGCTGAAGCAAACTTCAGTTTTGCAAAGGAACATGAGTATGTAGTTAGGACTGGGTATTATATAGGTAAAAATCTTAAGACAAATGAAAGATACACATTAGCTGGGTATATGTATCCTGATCCACAAACACAATACGCGACATATTTATTTGACAAAGCGTACCCTGAGAAGAATATGATCAGCAGCTTTGAGATGAGTGACAGCATCTACGAGATGCTAAAGGTATTCCAGGTTAAGGACGGACAAACAATTGAAGATAAGTTCAATGAAATTCATAGAGACTTAGAGAGGAACGTAACTTATATTTGGGAACGCCGCGACGTAGCAATAGCAATTGACCTTATATATCATACAGTATTAAACTTCTATTTCCAGGAGCAATTTGTAACCAGAGGCTGGGGGGAACTGTTAATCATCGGGGACTCAGGTCAAGCCAAAACTACACTCGTAGAAAGACTAATGAACCATTACAGACTGGGTGAATTATACTCTGGTGAGTCGTCAAGGCGTACAGGTCTAGTATATAATATACAACAGAACAACAAACGATGGTTTTTAGTATGGGGTGCATTCCCATTAAATGATGGTGGTCTTATAGCCATAGATGAGCTGTCAGGACTTAGTGAGGATGATTTAGCACAGATGTCAGATGTTAGATCCTCTGGCATAGCTAGAGCTACTGGAGTTATAACAGCTGAGACCACAGCGCGAACCAGGGCTATTTATATATCTAACCCCAGGAATGGTAGGCAACTTAATTCTGAGACTTATGGTGTTATGTCCATACTTAAGTTGTTTGGTAAAGCAGAAGACGTTAGAAGATTAGATCTAGCTATTGCAGTAGCATCTGGAGATGTCAACCCATCACTGGTTAATAGAAGTCTAGATAATGTCCCCTCAGTACCTCACATATACACATCAGACCATTGTAATATGAGAGTGCTGTGGGCGTGGAGTCGTAGGCCCGAACATATTAAGTTTGAGGACGATGCTGTTGCTGCAATATTAAAACTAGCAACACAGATGGGTAAGAAATATACTTCTAAGGTGCCTTTAGTTGAGGCAGCTGACCAACGTATTAAAATTGCTAGGTTATCGATAGCATGTGCATGTTGTGTGTTTTCAACTACAAATGGAGAAGACGTTGTAGTTAAGAAGGAGCATGTAGAGTTTGTAGTTAATTTCTTGGATAGAATCTACAGCTCTAAGAGTATGGGCTACGATAAGCTAAGCGAGCAGGAGAGGATTAATACAGATTCATCCGATGCTAATATTAATAAGTTACGAGAAATGTTTGCATTATTACCGCTACAGGACTTTAATGAAATGGTTAAGATATTATATCAATTACCATACTTTAATAGGTATACTTTAGAAGACTATACAGGATTACCTAAGGATGACCTAAGGTTGTTGTTAAAGTTCTTGACTAACAATCACCTAGTAGAGCGCGTTAGAAGTGACTACAGAAGATTGCCTATAGGCACTGAGTTTTTGGAGCACTGTATAGAGAATCCATTCACACCTGATGAAATAAACAGGGCTAGAAAAAACTATTACTCTGGAAGTGAGTACTAGTGTGTAAACGAGTGCATTTTAAAAAAGAACCGTATGATATTTATATAGGACGCCCCAGCAAATGGGGTAACCCTTATATAATAGGTAAGGATGGTACTAGAGAAGAAGTGATAGAGAAGTATGAAGAATGGATCAGAAGCAGCCCTACACTGATGAGGGCCTTACATCAATTAAAGGGCAAAGTATTAGGGTGATGGTGTGACCCAGATGTGCCGTGTCACGGCGATGTATTATTGAAGTTGATGAAAGAACAAAATATTGAATAGGGGGAATAAATAATGGATGTATTAAAACATCTTACTAATTGCACTATATTATCTACAGTCACTCAGGAGGAAGATGAGAAGGAATGGTTAGCCAATAGAACCAGAGGTATTGGAGGATCGGACGTGGGTGCTATATGTGGCGTAAATCCATACTCAAGTGCTAGAATAATTTACCTTAAAAAGACCGGGCAGTATCAAGATAGCGAAGATGAAACTAGTGATGCTGCGCTAGAAAGAATGCACTTTGGTCATATGTTAGAGCCCATCGTAGCTAATGAATATGTTAGGAGAACCGGTAACAAAGTTGTAGTAGCACCAGCAACGCTTGCACATAAGGACTACCCATGGGCGATTGCCAATGTTGACAGACTTATAGTAAATGACGAAGGTATTCCATATGGTATACTAGAGTGTAAGACAGCTAGTGAGTATATGAATGATGCTTGGTCAGAAGGCGATATACCACTCAGCTATTTGTATCAACTAAATTGGTACTTATGGATTACTGGTTTAGAATACGGTGTTATAGCATGCTTAGTCGGGGGTAACAAGTTTTACCATTATGAAATGTGGAGAAACGATGAATTATTGAAAAACGAAATAATCCCAAAGGTTGACAAGTTCTGGAATTACCATGTTAAAAACTTGATTGAGCCTGAATTAACTGGAACAGATGTAGATTCTGAGCTCGTGGCTAATGAAAATTCAGAAGTAATTAGGGGCTCTGAGATAGTTCTAGAGGATGAAACAATGAATGAACTGGCTGCTACGGTTAAAGAATGCAGGGCAAAGATTAAAGAATTAGAAGCAACTGAGAAGGAAGCAGCCAATAGATTAAAAGAAGCACTTAAGAATAATGAAATAGGGTACACTAAAGACTATATAATCAAATGGTCGCCTAGAAGTCAAAGTAGAATAGATATTGTAAAATTAAAAGAGAAGTATCCAGCGGTCTATGCAGATTGTGTTAAACAAATAAACTTTAGAGTATTTACAATAAAATAAAAGGAGGAAACTTGATATGCTAGATAAAATGTTACAGAAACAAAAAGAATTACAAGAACGCTTAGGATATGATTTTGACAGTATGACACAAGAAGAAATTACAACATATATAAAAGAATTCAGCATCCATCTAACACAAGAAATGCATGAAATGTTGTACGTTCTGCCATACTTCAAACCATGGAAGGATTACAGTGCAATGACTGTAGAAGAATATGAAGCCGGTATGGAAGAAGCAAGAAAGGAATTTATAGATATGTTTCATTTTATGCTCAATATAGCATTAGCACTTGGTATGTCAGACAAGGATATTTATTATATGTATATGGAAAAGAACAAGGAAAATCATAGGCGACAGGATGAAGGCTATACACACGATAAAAGTTACAGATAGGAGGTGCTACACATGGCGCAGTTAAAAGTTATTACTGGAGGCAGAGCTAAGAGCTTCGCCCCCAGCTGTACAGTAACAATGGATAATAGCATCGACAGATTTACAGACTTTGTAACTGTAGGATGGGACCATAATAAAGACACTGCAGTTATAATTCATAACGCAGATACTATTACATTAGGTTTTGCCTATCTAATGATTGCCAAGATGTTTAAAGATAGCTATGACTCTCTAACAGATGAGGAGAAGTTAATAGTAGACAAAGCTTTACTTAGACAATGAATTTAATAAAGGGGGAAATGAATATGAAAAATATTCAAGTGTCAGTAATTAATGAGGCACATTCATGTCCTGGTGGTATGATGATGTTTCTGGCTAAATTAACGCAGAGAGGGCATCAGATTAAAAATATGGATGATTTGAAACAACTGTATAAAGATTCTATGGGGCAACACAAAGCAGCTAAACGTATAGCTAAGATGCCACATGGAACTATAAAAAGATTTGCCCCAATAACTATAGCAGTTGTAGGTGCTTCTAGGAGATTTCTTGCGCAAGCTAGAACACATCATGTAGGTATTGATTTCGTATCAGCATCACTACAATACTCAGATTATAGTAGAGATGCTCAGTTTATGGTACCTTATGAACTAATTGAGCTAGATAATAAATTAGGCACGTCTTATGTACAAGCATATCTTGATTCCTGTGCCGAGTCTATGAAACAATATAAAGCATTTGTAGATAAAGGTGTAAGTAACGATACAGCAGGTTATATAGCACCGCAAGGTCTGAGGAACATTCTTATAATCCAAGGTAACCATGAAGCATGGTTGAATTTCATAAGGCTTAGAACGTGTCACAGAAACACAAAGGAAACTCAATATGTAGCACTTAAGATATGGGAGGCTTTATTGAAAACAGCAGATGGAGAGGAAATGTTCGCATGGGCTGGGCCTGACTGCTTGCATGGTAAATGTAGAGAAGGTAAGATGAGCTGCGGTGACCCATTTACTAGTAGCAACCCTACTTCAATAATTAAAACATACTATCCATTACTAGTTAGGGGCGATGAGTAATGATGATTATAATCGTAGGCCCTGATGGTTCCGGTAAATCTACATTAGCTAAACAACTCTCAGCGCAGACGGGTTACCCCATACAGCATAGAAGTAAACCTAAGAACCAAGCTGAGAAAGATGCTATGATGGCAATGTATAGAGACTTAGCGGTAACTGGTGCTAACATAATACTAGACAGGGCTTGGTACTGTGAAATGGTGTATGGAGATATTATGAGAGACAAATCATATATAAGTATGGACCAGATGTATGAGCTGGAGGACCTAGTATCCAATAATGGTGGCGGTATTATAATTCACTGTACCGATGAAACTAATAAATTATGGGACAGATGCATGGAACGCGGTGAGGGGTATGTACAAAATTATGAAACACTAACAAATATTAAGTACAGGTATGAATGGCTCATGCACTTTGTGCCTCATATATTACCTGTAGTGAGGTATACCATCAATGAGAACCTGTCCTAAATGTGGGTGGGAATACCCTAGCACTTATGTCGATACTAAGTGTAAATTTTGCGGTACTACATTTGATGTTCAAATATGTAGCGTCTGTAAAAAGTTAGTTCCTACCTACAAGTTTTATAAGCGTAGTGATGGAAGACTAACAAGGCGGTGCCCAGACTGCAACCGCAAGAGTGCTAGGGATTGGGATAACGCACATAAGGAACAAAGGCTTGCCAGAGTATACAGGTTCTATGACAAGCGCCTCGTCGCCGCAGAGAAAGAACTGTACGATTGGATGGAAAATCTACAAAAGCTCCCTTTTAAGGTTATGAGTGAGGATGAATGGTTAGAGACATGTAGATACTTTGGAGGATGCGCCATATGTGGCAATGAATATATAGAAACCCGCCACTTCTTTATACCATTCGAAGAGGGTGGACGGTATACTGTATGGAATATGATACCTCTATGTGGTACATGCGCCGCTAAGCTACCTAAGTCTATTGATAATCCTTTTAAATGGTTTGACAAATATTTCGGTAATGCAGAAGCGCTGGGGCTAAATGAAGAACGTAAGAATAAGTTGGTGAGTTATCTATACTATAAAATGAAGGAGGCCAGTGAATAATGGAAATATGGAAGCCTGTTAAGGGCTACGAAGGATACTACGAGGTATCCAATTTTGGGCGGGTAAGAAACGCTAAAACCAAACAAATATTATCACCAGGTGATAATGGACAGAGGCTACAAGTAACATTAAGTAAAGAGGGTGTAAAAAAAGTACACGCTGTGCATAGGTTAGTAGCCGAAGCGTTTATAGTAAATGATTGCCCGGACCGCAAGACACAGGTGAATCATAAAGACAATAATAGATATAATAATTGTGTAGACAATTTGGAATGGGTAACGCCATCAGAAAATACTACACATGCATATGTCAATGGATATAACAGTAAAGCAAAAATTGTATACCAAATGGATGATACAGACTATATAGCAATGTATTATTCTACTAGGGAAGCTGAAAGGGTCACAGGAATAGCTGCTAGTAGTATATCAGCAGCTGCCCTAGGTAAACGTAAGACTGCGGGAGGATTTAGATGGACCTACAAGGTACCACGCCAAAAGGTTTTTATGGACTTTACCTTAAGTCTTGCTAATTTATCAAAGTGCGAAGAGAGAGGTGTAGCCGCTGTAATAACAGATAAAGAATTGATGCAAGTGTACTCTATAGGCATAAATGGAGGGCCTAAAGGACTACAGGATTGCTTGTGTAATATAGATGGCAAGTATGGGTGTCTTCATGCGGAGATCCAAGCTATCGCCAAATGTTTATCTGATGCGGAAGGTAAAGTAATGTTTGTAACGCTAGCGCCTTGTAAACAATGCGCCGCAGCTATCATAAATGCTCCAGGCGGTTTCAGTAAGGTATACTACCATGAGGACTGGAAGGAAGACACTGGTCTCGAATTACTAAAGGCAGCGGGCATACAAGTGATAAAATTGTAGTTTACTTTGAAATTCAACCGTGTTATAATATAATAAGGGGTATTTATATACCCCTTTGAAAAACTAGAAGTTTTACGGACTTGTAAATAAGTTCACTACGAGTACGTGATATAAGTGTTAATATAAAACATTTAATATGCTATCACGTACGTGTAAAACTTGACGTAGACTTGTAGCGAGTATTTTAATATAAAAAGGGGGTATATTATGGCAAGTATTAATATAGTGATACACGAGCATGAGAAACAAGCTGTATTAAAAGTCTTGAAGAAAAAACAAGGTGTAACAATATCTATTGCTAAGATAGCTGAACTAGCTAAGCTAAATCCCAACAGGACCAGATTTATCATCGAAGACCTGATTGAAGAAGGCAGGTTGAAGAGAATACCTACAAAGAAGTTCAATGAGAGATATATCAGATATAGTTATGAAGTTATACCTAAAGGAAATATTGAATAAGGGGGAATGATTTGCAATGGCTGTTATTAAGAGCAAGCGTAAGGCAGTTATCAAAAAAGGAACTAATTTCTCATACAACCCAGAGACGTTTACTAAAGAGCATTCTGTAGATTTTTTTCATGAGGCGAAATCAGCACAGGAAATAATAGATAATATAGTACCATTTGAAATAAATGGTAGAAAGTTTATAGTATTTGATACAGAGACCTATGCTACACCGTTGAAGAGTAATGAGATACCAAACGGATTGGTTAGAAGATGGGTAGGGTCAGGTAAATCAGCAAAGCCACAGGACTTACCATTTTGCATAAGTATTTGTGATGGTAAAAAGGCATATACACTGCATGATAACTTAGACAATAATTACAGTGAGATGCGTAAATTAGCTAAAATATTCGAGGACCCAAGTATTGAGAAAATCGCCCACAATTGGAAATTTGATGCTCATATGCTTCATAATATAAATATGCGTATTAAGGGTAAAGTACATGACACTGTAGTTCTTGCAAAGCTAATAGATGAAAATAGGTCCTCGTATCAATTAAAAGATATTGCTAGAAAATATGAAGGTCACATAGTTAAATTTGAGTATATGCTAGACGCTTACAAGAGTACTCACAAGATTACAGACTACAGAATGTTCCCTAGAGAATTGATAAACAACTACGCTAATGCAGACGTTTGGAATTGTTACTTAGTATTTATAAATGAATTTCCACTATTAGAAAAATATGGCTTGATGTCACTGTATGAAAATGAGATGGAGCTTATGATAGCTTTATATGCTGCAGAAAGATATGGTATGAAAGTAGACCTAGATTACGAGCAACAACTCAAGGCAGAACTACAGACGTTAACTGATAACGCAGAGGCAGCGATATATGAAGAAGCGGGTAAAATATTCAATGTTAACTCTTCAAAGCAATTATATGAAGTGTTAATGGATCTTGGAGTTGACGATAGACTAATACCAAGAACCGATAAAGGAAGTCCTCAAACTAACAAGTTTGTATTAAGCGATTTAGCAGAGAAACACAATGTAGCAATAGCTCATAAAATATTGGAATATAGAAAATATGAGAAGCTTCTAACAACTTATGCGGTAGGCATCTATGACCAACGCAGTGCGGAAGGTAGAGTTCATGGGAGCATAAATCAGACAGAGGCAACTACAGGCCGAATGAGCATAACGAAGCCTGCTTTGCAAACATTACCAAAGAAAGATACCAGCATCCGTAGAGCATTCATCCCCTCGGATGGATATGAGCTATGGATGATGGACTTGGATTATTCAACTGGTCCAAGTAAAACTTCCCTAATTGCTGGGAACCCTGCATAAGGGCAATCAGCAGCGAAGCCTACTATTTATGTAGTAGGAACGTTCAGAGACTATCGAAAGGGGCAATTGCCACCGAGTAGAGTAGCTACCGTACCATGTAGCGAAACGGGAAGCATTCGCGAAACCAAATAGTTCGCGAATGAAGATATAGTCCACCCCCTCAGCAATGAGGTTTCCATAACCATGGTACATTAGGTTATGGTGTAATGATTTTTGCAGATTGAATACAGGCTGTTTGCTCATTATTCAAAGGCCGAAGGATTGATACAAGCTATTAAAAACGGACAGGACATTCATAGAGCCACCGCGTCTATTATTTACAATGTACCTTATGATGAAGTAACAAATGAGCAGAGAAGTAAAGCTAAGACGGTTAATTTCAGTTTGATATACGGTCAAGGTGACCAGGCATTAGCAGACTCACTTGGTATGACTGTTGCAGAGGCCGTAAGGTTTAAGAATAGATATTTTGCAAATATACCAGAGGCCAAACCTTTCATAGATGCCGTAGAAAGAGTTACTAGAACTAGAGGATATATAATTAACTTCTACGGCAGACGAAGGAGACTTAAACCGGATGAAGTGTACAAAGCACCAAACGCATTGATACAGGGCTGCGCGGCTGATTATATAAAACATAAGATGGTTAGGATATACAAATACTTAAAGATGAATAACTACAAAACTAGAATGCTGCTAGTAGTTCATGATGAACTTATATTTGAGGTACACAAGGATGAGAAACACCTGATACCGAAGCTTCGCTGGTTACTATCTGACTTCGAAACATTCAGAGTGCCTATTACTGCAGGAGTTGAGAAAGGTAATCCGTCATGGGGTCAAAAGATTGAGCCAGAAGGCGTGGGATTTGAAGCATTTACAAAAGAAGAACTAAATGCTATAGACAATTTCAATGTGTTCGATGGTTCAGTATTCAGCTAGAAAAATTCCTTCTATTATATAATATAGAGGTATTACCACCTCCCTCAGTAATTATTATTTCCGTAGTAATCCGCGAAAAAACGTGATATAATAATAATAGAAAATAATAAACGCGAAGGAGGTGAACTAAATGAAATATGTGTTAACATGTGACTGCGGAAGTACTGAATTCACATACCAAAATGAAGGGGAATTCAAGTGTAAAGAATGTGGTAACATTTACACTGATGAAGAAGCAGGTAAACATCTATTAAGTGACTGCGACTACTATAATTGGGAGGTTAGAGAATGAGAAAGATAGTAGCTAAGGAAGTCCATCCAGCTCATGTAGATTTTAGACATTATTTTGATGATGATAGATTGAAAGGCATTGGTGATGAAAATTGCACCGTGTACATTGTACCGGCGAACAGGCGAAGGAATGTCGGCTTCAACATGGAAGAATATCAGAATATTGAGCAGCAAGCCCAAGCGGTAATAGATGATTATAAAAACGGTTATCCTGTAGAAGAAACATTAGAAGAATGGGCAAAACATGCTGACACAAGCAACACGAGCAGCATAGCAGAATTTTTAACCATTACCACAGGCGAAGAATGGGCAGTAAAATCATTTACCGGGTATGCGCAAGGAGATTATTGTGAAGTGGTGTATTGTGTCAGTCGTTACACACCAGAGCATATAAACGAAATAAGTAAATTCTGGTTAGGTTGTGGAACGGAATTTTGCATTGACGATTGCTATGGTTATTATGTCCCCGATACGATTCGCTGGCAGGAAGGTGAAACATTACGCCAATATTTAGCGGATTGTTACGGATGCAAGCCAGACGAATTAGAAATTTATTTATACGACGGTGAACACATCGTAACTGATTATAGATTAATGGATTAAATTGAAAAAGGGGGTGCGGATAGTGACACTGTATGAAAAAATGAAAAAGTACAAAGTAGAAGCCGACAGTGTAGAAGATTTCTTAAAAAAATACTATAAGCCCGAAAGATACACAGACAGAGGGAAAGAATATGCTCAGTACCTGTTGCAACAATACAAAGAGGAATTAAAAGAGAAGGGTTATTGTTTTATTAGTGGCCACGACTGTGTGATGGGCAGGGTAGCAGCTTATTATGGAGATAAAGAATAATCATTCTTGCAGAGTAAAATAAAGTTAGGAGGTTGATATTATGGGTAAAAAGTTGATATGGAACAATTGCAAAAAGATAGGTGAGGTTAAGAAATCAAACAGAACTAAGATTACAGTCGAATTAGTTGCGAGAGACGGTGTTAAGTATATCAACATAAGAGGCTGGTACATCAGAAAAAGAGACAATGAATGGAGACCAGCGCTGGACGGTATAGCAATTCCTATTGAAATCCCAATAGATGGCAAGTTAGCCAGACCAATAGTAGATATAATGGAAATGATTAACACAGCATTAGATATGGCCGAAGAGTTCCCAATAGAGGATGAAGCGAATGCAGTATGGACCGAAGATAAGAAAAAGAAATAGGACGATTCCAAGTATACGTAAATACTGAAGACTGGTAAAGGGGGAGGTAAACAAATAAAATAAGGAGTGATATAATTGAAGAGATTATTATTATTAGTAGTTGTTGTTGTATTGGTGTTAATGATAGTACTTGTAGGATGTAAGTCTGAAGTCGAGGAGCCTAACGTCAAAGAGCCTGAGATATTCTACACAGAAGAAAAACTAAAAGAAGTTAAACAACTTGCTGAACAGGCATTCGAGTACAAAGACGGATACTTGATGCTAGTACAATATGAAAGCGAGGAAAGTTACGCGTTCATTAAGAATTTGTCAAACTGTACAAGTATAGCGACTGCGTTATATAATGAAGGTCACGATAAACTTGCAGAAGTATTTGATTACTTGGGTCTAGCAGGTAAGTACTTCAGTTTGTGGAAAGACTCTGGTAAAGTCGAGCACTACACTACTGCAATATCGTATTATAATGAAGCAGAACGTTTGTTCAAGAATCTTGAGTGATACAGTAACCCAGCGTTAGCTGGGTGTATAATGTGGCCGAGGACGGTTCCAAGCCCGTGTAAACACAGAGGATACAAATTACAAATTAGGGGTGATGGATATGAAAAAATACAATAGTATAGCTAAAGATGCTAATGAAGAGAAGGAAAGATGCGGTAGATGCCGTAAGGTATTCAGGAGCGATTCAATAATAGTCGCAGTCTATGGAATGTTATTCTGTAGCAATAAATGTGCATTCGAAGAGTTCCCAAACCTTAATGAAGATGACTTAGAAACAGTATTAGCTAGTGATATAGGGGTGAAATAATGTTTGGACTATTCAAGCGTAAACAGAAAAAACAAATTAGGCCAATAACATTACAAGATTTCATTGGCCAAGAGAATGTTAAGCTAATTCTTGGTGTAGCATTGAATGGTGCTAAACAGAGAGGTTCAAAGTTAGAGCATACAATAATTTATGGACCTCCCGGTTTAGGTAAGACTACTCTAGCTAATATAATCGCAACAGAGATGAGAAGTAACCTACGCACTAGTATAGGTACCTCTCTACAGAAGCAGGCAGACATTGTAGAGTTGTTTGAAGACATATTCGAAGGTGATATTATATTCATAGATGAAATACACCGCATACCAGTTAAGCTAGAGGAATTATTATACACGGCTATGGAGGATGGCTATATAGATTTAGGTAATAGAAGAATGAATGTCCCAGGCTTCACACTAATAGGAGCAACAACCAGATTAAGTGACTTATCTAAACCATTAAGGGATAGGTTTGGGATTCAGTTAAGACTAGAATTATACAGTCAAGATGAGTTGGTACAGATAGCATTACGTACAGCCTCTATGCTAGGCGTTACTCTGACGTATGATGGAGCATTAGTATTAGCAAGTAGAGCAAGAGGCACACCAAGAATATTAAACAGTTTCATAAGACGCGCTGTTGATATGATGCACGCAACTGGCAAAGATACTATAGATGAAACAGTTGCATTAGCCACGTTAGAGATGTTAGAGGTAGATGAACTTGGACTGGACAGAATGGATAGAAAGATACTCGATGTTTTGGTCAATGATTATAATGGCAAACCTGTAGGTATTAATACGATAGCGGCGAGCGTTGGTGAAGAAGCTAAGACTCTTCAAGAGGTATATGAACCATACCTAATAGCTAGTAAGTTAATCCAACCTACAAGCAGAGGTAGAGTAGTGACACAAAAAGCTATAAATCATATGAGGAGGTATAAAATATGACTGTTTACGAAGTTATTGAAGCGTTTGCAAGCGGTGCGACATCAGGCGCAGCAAGTAAATGTAAATACTATCCACAAGGAAGGTTGAGAATAGAGGGTAACAAGCTATATAACTACGACACAGTAATTGCTTATTGGTTCAATGGAATTATGTTAATAAATGGAACTAAATACTCTAGTACAACCTCGAAACACCAGAACAGATTGAAGAGACTAAACGTTAAGAAGTTAGTTGTAGATGAGGACACATTATATGAAGTTATGCGTAATGGTGACAAGTATGTAGATATAATAAAAGACATGTTAGAAATAGAAAACTAAATAACCACGGGCTGCAAGGCCCGTGCAAATACACATATTAAAAAGGGGGAATGCGTTAATGCGCATAAAAGATTTGGTAGTAGGCGATAAAGTTACAATAGACTTACTGGTATTATCATCAAGTATTAGATTGACCACTAGTAAGAAGCAGTACTTAGACATGATGCTGTCAGATGGTACTGACAAGATTTCAGCAAAGAAATGGGACTGGGATACACCCGGTAAACCTGAAGTAGGCACTGTAGTTACCGTCAATGCAGAGGTAACTGAGTGGGCGGGCAACAAACAACTAACAGTTTCATCAGTAAGCCGCAGCACAAAAGGACCTGAAGAGTTTGCGCCAAAGGGAGACTTCGATATCGATGACTACAAAGAGAAACTTAATATGTTGCTACTAAGCATGAAGAATGCAACACTTAAAAACTTGGTAACCAAAATATTCGACGACTATTTGGAGCAATGGGAAACAGCCCCTGGGGCAACTAAAGTACATCACGCTTACTTGGCAGGGACTTTTCAACACAGTATAGACACAGCTATAATCGCTAAGGCTATTGCAACGAACATAGACGGATGTAATGTAGACCTATGTGTAGCCGGTGCATTATTACATGACGTGGGTAAACTGTTTGTTTATGAATTAAATGGGTCAGTGATTAACTACACAGAATATGGACACTTGTTAGAGCACATTATTGGTGGTATTATAATACTAGATAAATACAGAACTGAAGAGAACTCAGAAATAATTACGCTACTACAACACATAATAGCCGCGCATCACGGTAAGCTTGAATTCGGTTCTCCAGTAACACCGAAGTTCCTAGAAGCTTGGATTGTATCATACGCTGATGACATCGATGCTAAGGCAAACATAATCCAGCGTATTAATAGAAGTTGCGATGGCAAATTTACAGAAAAGGAACGGGCATTAAATAACTCTGCTATGCTATCACAACGATACATAGAGAGTGTGATGAATAGATGAAGCTATTTGAAAAATGTCGACACTGTGACAAGAGATACGTAGGATGTCACTCAGAATGCCCTGATTATTTGAAGGATAGAGCTACGTTAGACGAACTTAAAGCTTCACGGGACACAGCAGATAATGAATATTATGGTTATATCAATGAAAGTTTGCGGAGGCGTAGGAGGTGAAATCATGCGTAGTCTACTAATTGCAGGGCTATTCTTACTAGCATCTCCATTGTTAAGTAAGATGGCTAAGACAGATACTGGCGCTAAGGTAGTAGTTGCGCTAGGTATTCTCGGAATGATAATAATTGTATTAATCTAAAGGGGGAATTGATTATATGCTGAATGAAAATGGACTTAAAGTGTTCAATGCCAGATATGCTGGCAGGGATGAGGAAGGAAACATTAATGAGACATTCGAGCAAGCAGTAGATAGGATAGTAAGCAGCGTCTATGACAACAAACATCCATTATACAAAGATACAAGAGATGCTATCCTAAATCTGGAGCTCGTACCATCCACTCCAATCTGGGCAAATATTGGTAAGAATGATAGGCCATGGCAGCCAAGTGCTTGCTTTGTATTAGATGTTGAAGATAGCTTGGATGATATGTACAGAGTGTTGAAGGACACTGCTCTCATATTCAAGTCTGGCGGTGGCGTTGGTTATAACTTCAGCAGTATTAGACCAAAGGGTTCTCTAGTTATGTCTACAAAGGGTAAGGCATCAGGAGTTGTAGAACTAATAAAACTATATGATGCCTCATCAAACATGGTTATGCAAGGCGGGGTAAGACGCGGTGCATCAATGGGTATTCTAAACGTTGACCATCCAGAGATTATGGAGTTTATAAACTGCAAACGTGATGGTGGTATAACCAACTTCAACTTATCTGTAGGTATCACTGATGAATTCATAAAGGCACTAGAGCTAGATACTACTTGGGATTTAAAGTTTGGCGGTAAGGTTTACAAAACAGTTTACGCACGTGAGATATGGGATGCAATCGCTGAAGCTGCCCATGCCTGCGGCGACCCAGGGCTCATCTTTCTAGATAAGATTCAAGCAAGTAACCCAATACCGGGAGATAAACTGGATAAGACTAATCCATGTGGTGAACAACCACTGGCTAATGGTGAGTCTTGTCTGTTACTGAGTATTAATCTAGCTAAGCTAGTGGATAAAAATGGTTTGAATGTACCTAGACTTGAAAAACTAACAACATTAGCAACTTGGTTCCTTGATAGTTTAATCGATGTGGCCGAGTATCCGCTACCATTGATTGATGAGAATACAAAGGCTTCTCGTAAGATTGGTATAGGCTTCACAGGCTTGCATGACGCATTGATAATGGCAGGGCTGCCTTATGATAGCGATGAAGGTAGGGACTTCGCTAGTAAAATCACAATGATTATGAGTGACGCAGCAAAGAAAGCATCTATGGAGCTTGCAAAGATACGCGGTACTTTCCCTAAATGGGAGCAGAGTATCTACTATCCTGATACACCAATAAGAAACGCATCCAGAATAACAATCGCACCTACAGGCAGCGTAACAGTAATGGCGGGCTGCGAGGGATACGGCATAGAACCTATCTTCGGTATAGCATACAAGAAGTCCACAAATGTTGCAGGAGATTTCTACGTATTCTCGCCACTATTCTTAGAAGCTTGTAAGAAGCACAATGTACCACAAGAAATTCTTGATGAGGTAGGTCGTAGAGGTTCCTGCCAAGGTGTTGAAGGGATACCTCTAGAAATACAGCGCATATTCAAAGGAGCTATGGATATTGCACCTGAGGACCACATAGTAATGCAGGCAGCTGTACAGAAGTACATTGATAATGCGGTTAGTAAGACAATTAACCTACCCAATACAGCAACTGTAGAAATGATAAAAGACTGCTTTAAAATGGCATATGAGATGGGTTGTAAAGGCATCACAGTGTATAGGGATGGTTGTAAAGAAGGTGTAGTAACTGTAGGTACCACTGATAAACCCAAAGAAAAGCAGATAGGACCAGCTAGAGGCGAAGTTATTCCTAGACCATACAGCACCCAAGGTGTGACACGCCGTCTCGATACAGGTTGTGGAAAGCTGTATCTAACAGCCAACTTCGATGACGGCGGAAACATCATAGAGACATTCATAACTACAGGCTCTGATGGTGGATGTCTGATATTCACTGAAGCGACCTCAAGATTGATAAGCCTAGCTATACGCGGAGGCATCCCAGTTGAGGAGGTTATAGAACAACTAAACAGCACACATCCTTGCCCATCCTATATGATGTCACATGCAACTGGTCGTAAGACATCAAAAGGTAAATCTTGTGCTTCCGCAATAGCTAACGTACTAAAGGAGCTACAGTCTAAATCTGTACAGAAAACTACAACTTCTGTAGGTGATAAGAAACTGAAAGACGAGAAAGTACCTACAAGTGAGAAGTGCCCCAACTGCGGTAGTGGTACAATACATGTAGAAGGCTGTACATCCTGCCCAGAGTGTGGCTACTCTAGATGCTAGGGGGTGATAGAATGGATGAACCTGTAAGAATGTGTGGAACGTGCGGAGAGACTAAGCCTCTCTCCGAGTTCTACAAGGATGGCAAAGATAAAAAAGGTAACGTTAAGTATCGTCGTGACTGCAAGGATTGTTACCGCATCGCAAGGTTGCGTGCACGACGAATGAAAAGGAGGGTTTAGAGATGAGAGATTACATCATAGAGCGCGTACTGAGCGCCGCAGAGTACACTCTAAACAACCGTAGTACAGTTAGAGAAACCGCCAAGGTCCTCAAGGTTAGTAAGTCAACTGTACACAGGGACTTAACAGATAGATTACCTAAGATTGACCCACAGCTGGCTTCAAAGGTGCGCGGCGTGCTGATAACCAATAAAATCGAGCGCCACATCAGGGGTGGAGAGGCTACAAGACTATTATTTAGGAGGCTGAACAATGATTAGGTATTCAATTAAACGAGACAATGGAAAGGAAACGAATGGCCAAGCCAAGCTGGTAATAATGGGCGCAATAGTCAATGAGGATGAAGAAGGATACAAAGGTGAAACAGCAATAGTTACCGCAGATGATGGCGATATAACAGTTGGAATTGCGCTACTCGCACTAGCAAACCTAGTAGCGAGCGTAGTAAAGAACGTTGCAGAGGATGATAACGAGAAAGCCAAGATACTAGGCTACATCATTACCACAGCGATAGATATGATGCACAAAGAGAGTCTGAATTAGGAGGTTAGAAGATGCAGAAAGTAAGAAGATGTAAACAATGTGGTGAAGTAAAACAGCTTTCCAGTGAGTTCTTTAGGCCATACTACGGCGAGAACGCGAGCGGATTCTACAGGGTCTGTAGAACCTGTGAGCGCATCAACAACCGTTACAAGTATCTGACAGGAAAGGGCGACGCGGCGACCCAGGCTGACCTCGAGGAGATAGCCCGTATTGAAGAGCTTTACGATACCCTGAGAGAACTCGGGTTAGAGCCACCGCGCTACGGTGCCGGGACGACATCTACAGTACACTCTGTAGTTGAGGAGCTACTTAAGAAGAAGCAGCAACAGGTTGCCGAGAGGAAGGAACAATTAGAAGAGATTGGTGTAGAGGTCAGTGTGCCTACAGAGCTAGCAGAATGGCTGACCAAACCACTGACCGAGGAGCCCGAGTACTACGAAGATGTGTACTTCAAGCTGAGAGAGAAATATATGCCTGTCATAGGTACAAATCCTGACGCAACACCTAAATATGATGAGACCTACAAGGAAGTTCTGGACCAAATACTAGAAAGATTTGATGAATATGAAGATAATTATGTATATGAAGAAGACTAGCCACCTAGGCTAGTCTTTGTTATTACCATGACCATATACCTTTGCGTCGCGCTTTGTAATACTCATTAATACATGACTTGCATATGTTACCATGGCCCATTGCCCAGTTCTCAATCGTTAAGTCACTCTTGCAATTCCTACACACAGCTTATACTCTTTACCGCTTGCTAAAGTCACCTTAATGTATTTTGCTATCTTACATCCCTCCTCTTCTTCGTAAATACAGGTCAGGAACCTTTAGACCCCGCGCCTTATTACGTTCGTACATCTGCTCAATACGTTCTATAGTTTCTAGTGCCTTATCGTATGCATACGCAGGCTTGCCTGCCTTTGTTACCTTGTGCCATCCAATCTTGTCTTCTAAACGCTTAACTGTACTAGCATAAGTGTTTGCTATACGGCCACAATCATAGCACATGTTTGGAGAGTGCGGGTACCTCGGCTTATCAGCTTCCCCGCAATACGGGCACCTATCGAGTTTGGTATCTACACCTCTAGTATAATACTTAGGCACATATTCACCTACAGCCAGGTTATGTCTACATCGACGCTCGAACCTCTCTACGAAAGCAGCCTCATTAGGGCTTAGCTCAGTACCCTTCATCTTAATGCGCTTGTATTTCATAATGTCTGCGTAACAGCTCTTACACATACCAAAGTGAGACCTAGACTCAAACTTCTGCCTATCAAGCTCCCTTAAGCAAAATTTACATTTAAACATATAATCACCCCTATTTATATTATACGCTATAACAATAATGTTAAACACTACTTTATTTATTGCTTGAGTTATTGAGTTATTGAGTTAATAGTTATTGAGTTAATTAAGATATTGAGCTAATTGAGTCAATAATTACTGAGTTAATTGAGTTAATTGAGATATTGAGTTAATAGTTATTGAGTTAATTGAGATATTGAGTTAATTGAGTTAATAGGGTCGAAGCGCTTCAAAGCCTTGTAAATACTAATACCTCAATTAACTTAATAACTCAATTAACTTAATTAACTTAATTATGTGCGTTACGGTTTAAAAACTACCTAACTAAATATTTAATTATAAAAATTTTTAAAAAAAAATTTTTAAAAATTATATTATAACGCTACATAACTCCTTAATTAAGTTAACTAAGATAAATTCAAAAATTGAGTTAATTAAGATAATATATAAATATTATATTAGATATGTATTATTATTATATAGATATATTATTATTATTATTATTATTATTATATACATATGTAAATTTAAAATATTCTTAATACAACATATCCTGTAGTTAACTGTTACATGCGCATGCATACGAGGACGCCAGTAGTTAATCAGCTCGAACACCTGCGCCTGAATCCGTCGCAGGGTCGCATCGGCACAGAGTCTCCTAACTTCCGACGTAAAGAATCGAAGCGTCGCCGGGTCGCGGTAAAGGTACAGTGTAGATTTCCCAGGCTTTACGACAAGAGGCCTTTTTAGGCTGAACAAGTTCTAAATTGCAACACTATACAATAACCACGGCGGGAAGAGTGTAGATTTCCCAGGCTTTACGACAAGAGGCCTTTTTAGGCTGAACAAGTTCTAAACTGTGACATCATCCAGTGGACGCAGCAGCGCTTAGTCACAGCATGCTGAGCGAAGCCGCACTGCGGACTTGGTTAGACGAAGCGGAGTTGCATCGACGAAGCGACACAGTATCGTTGGGTCGAGGCTGCACTGCGGACTTGGTTAGACGAAGCAGAGTTGTATCGACGAAGCGGCCCAGTGCCGTTCGACTGAGGCTGCGGAAAGACTGTAGATTGTCTGCCCAGTGCCATCCGACTGAAGCCGCGGAAAGACTGTAGATTACTTACCCAGTCCCGTTGGGTCGAAGCTGATGAAAGACTGTAGTTCGCCTCGGCCCTCCCGCACCGCGCAGAGCTGCTTCAGCTAGACATGGAAGTTGAAACTACTTAAGTAATCCGCACAATCTTTGTTATATAATATAATTAATAAAAGAAGAAAAAATAAAGGCAACAAGAATCAGTAAATAAAATTGCTTGATTAAACTACAAGGAAATATGGTATAATATTAATGAGAAAAGAAAAAATTAAAAAATGAAAGGATGATGAGCATGACAAACTTAAAGGAATTATTTGCAAACAACAATACAAGTCAAGAGGTGAGCAACAGAGGTAATCAGCTAAGTAGCACTGCAGAACTTACAAGAATCTCAGCTGACATCGCAAGGGAGATTCTGAAACGAGTAGAAGCTGACGCTGAGAAGTACCAAGCAAAGATTATTGAAAGTCAGCAATCACACGACGCAATGGATGCGTTAATCAATGAAATCTACAATCTGAATGAGGTTGACATTGACTTCTTGAAAAAAGAGCCCGCTGATGTTCTAGACAGAATGATTAAGTCACAACAATCAAAGAGAAGCCGCGCGAAGTCAAAAGAAATGACATTCGAAAACTACTTGACAATGTTGATAGGTGCAGTGGCAGAAAACCTACTAAGAATCGCAGCAAACAAACCTAAGACAGCAGGTGGCGGCGGAGCGAGGAGAAGCTCAGTGCGCTACTCAGAAGAAGAACTCGAGATGCTTGCAAACGACCCCGAGGCACTAAGGCGAGCACTCAGAAATATACAATCAAAGAAGTCTATCTATAAGTCAAAAGCCGACTTTGACCCAGAGTCTGAAAGATGGCAAGAGTTATTAGAGGTTGAAGCGCAGCTAAAAGCCATAAGAGACGGGCAGACCGCTGAAGCAGAAAAGGCAATCGAGAAGACAAATCAGCTAGAAGAGATGCTAGCGACTGTAGACCCTAAGGACCTTAAAGCTACTGACGCGAAGGAAATGCTTGAAAGAATTAAACAAATGCTAGCTACTCAATAAGAGGGGCGGCTTAACAGCCACACTCAACAAATAAAAAATTGAAAGGATGATGATAATGGAAAAAGGATTTGTGCAAATGCCACTTGAGAGGTATGACGAGCTGATAATGGAAAACTATAGGCTGAATATGGAGCTTGACAGCATCGTGAAAATTGAAGCTGATTGGAATAATGAACCAACATTGAGAATCGACCTTAGTGTGCTGGCAGCAAGAATAAGAGAGAAGTTCGAACAATCAGAGTTTGCGGGTGAGTGGATAATGGAGGATATAAGCAACCACAAGGAACGTGTGTGGGGCGTGTTCAAGCAAATTGAACATGACGAAGATGAAGAAGACCAAGCGTAGCTGCTTGGTTTTCTTTTTGGCTTTTAGTACAGCACAGCGCCTACTCACTGGAGCTGCTACTTAACACAGCACAGCTCAAGCTAATCGAGGCTGCCCAGCATGCCCGGCGGATATGGTAAGCCCGCACTAGGCGGCGCCGCGAAGAAGGATGTCAGCGAAACCTCACCCCGGCCGATTGAAGCTGACTGTAAGACTGTAGATAGTGTCACGGGGCTCCGGCTGACTGCGACTGCTGCAGTTCTGCTCAGAAAATATAATTATTTAAGTCGTCCGCGTAAATATATGCTATAATGTAAATATAGGAGGTGAGAAAATGAAAACGATGATATTTGGTTACGTGGGGCCTATCAGTGGTCTACAGAAAGCATTAGATGATTATATTAAACAGTTAGAACAATCAAACGAAGACGACTCGCAAGACACGGACGATTGTGATATTCAATACTAAAACAGACGTAGTACTACGTCTGTTTTATTATCACTTTTAACGCAGCTAAGCACTGGCAAACTAAAGCTGGTTGCTTTTATGCAATTACGTGCGTTCCTATCAAGCAATAGCCGCCGCAGCGAGGCCCAGCTCAGGCTAACTGAAACTGTCCACAAGGCTGTAGATGTGTAACCCCGCTCAGGCTGACCAGGTCCGCACAGCTTACTTCATAAAATAAGACTTCTATAGTAGTCCGCGCAAAAATATGATATAATATAATTGAGTGAGAATATAAGTTGCAACTGAGCAGCGTCACTCAGCAAATAAAAATTGGGAGGATGATGTTAGTATGACTAATCTATCAAAGTATGACAAAGATTTAATATTATCATTAATTGACAAAAATCAAATACTGGAGGCGATTGATGAAAGGTTATATGCGATTGCTACCAAAGAATGTAAGTACACTAGAGACGACCTTTGGCAAGAAGAGGCTACTGAACTGCTTCAGCTTAAATATAAGCTGGTAGCATCCAACGGATACGGCGATTACATTCGATTATTAAAAGACCAATTGAATTTTCTCAATTTAATTTTAACATCAGATACTGACAACGTTATTGATATCAACAGCTTCTTTGATATAAAGATAACTGTCAATGGCCTCGAGTATAAATTAACGATGGATGCTGAACTGCATAGGCATCTGATGGACTACCTCAATGAAAATATACTATAAGCAACGGCTCATGCCGTTGTTTATTTTTGGCTTTTATGGCTGATTGAAGTTGACAATGCTGCTATGCTTTTAAGCAGCTTAACTTTGGCTGACTGAGTCCACGTTGCTTTTATACAGCGCAGCTTTGCTTTGGCTGACTGAAGCTGCACCAACAACTATAGATTACTGAATCTTCTGACAATTCTGAATAATATGAATAATCTGAATAATCTGAATAATCTGAATAATCTGAATAATCTGAATAATCTGAATAATCTGAATAATCTGAATAATCTGAATATTTGCGCAGCTTTGCTTTGGCTGACTGAAGCTGCATGCAAAACTGTAGATTACTGAATATTCTGACAATTTTGAATATTCTGAAAATTCAAGGCCCTTCTCCCCCTAGCGGGCTTTGTTTATAGAGGCCTGGGCTGTTCCTCTTTTTGTATTCCCCCCTCTTGGAGGGGTGGCCACGACAGTGGCCACTATCTTTGCTTCAAGAACTCCTCGTAGTATTCTTCGCTCAACTCTTCGTTGTTTAGAACTTCTAGTATCATATCTTCGTTGTATTCGAAGAGTTCCGCTAGGTATTCTTCAAACTCTTCTCTGTACTTCATCTTTTTTTCACCCCCTTCTAATTCTTCTATCGTTGCTTCAATCCATTCGACGAGCCCTAGCTCGTCGAAGGACCTTTCGAAGGGGTACTTTTCGATGCTTTCTGTTTCATTCAGGTCTGTGTTTTCCCACTCACTTAGTACCTCGTAGTATGCTCTTTTTAGATTTTCTAATGCTTTAATCATTTTCATATACATTCTCCTTTCTTTTTTAGTTTGGTCTAGTCTAATTGAACCCAACTATTTAGGCTTATTTATTTAGAAGTTTTTCTAGTAAGCTTATAACATATTTTGTTTCTATTTTAGTATCTTGATTTTTTAGGTGTTCTATTAGGTCGTTTATATCTGATTTTCTGACTACTGTTTCTTCAATTGGCTTTATATTTTGTTTGTGCTCTAGCAGCCATTGCTCTATCTGACATGCTTTTTTATATTCTTCGTTGTCTTCTATATTAGGTGTAGCGTGTTGTACTAGGCACTTTTTAGATTGGATTGATTTTATTGCTTTTAAAGTTTCTTCATAGTTTAGTAATTCAATATCTTCTTTAGTCATTTCTGGGACTGGTTTTCTTTTTGGCTCGAAATATTCTCGAACTTCTTTTAGTAACTGTTCTTTTTGTAGTATTTCAGTCATTAGTTCGTCGTAGTCGCTGCGGCCTTTTTGCTTCTTCAATCTTGACTTTTGTGATTGCAGAGACCTTATTGCTTTTTTAACCTCCTCAACATTTTTAAAGTTTTTTGCCATTTGCTCAACATTCTTCAACATTTTTCATACCCCCAACTTTTAATTTTTAATTTCCTTTTATAAGACTATTCAGAGTTGTCTGAGTTGTCTGAGTTGTCTGAGTTGTCTGAGTTGTCTGAGTTGTCTGAGTTGTCTGA
>Ga0134091_1000608_pt1 | contig 32480 bp, 32 predicted proteins | sample 2_5taG_FD_94451 | JGI IMG/M metagenome (GOLD analysis project Ga0134091, IMG submission 94451) | Switchgrass degrading microbial communities from high solid loading bioreactors in New Hampshire, USA - 2_5_20_6_A2 metaG | ecosystem: Engineered > Bioreactor > Semi-continuous > Anaerobic >...
TGCACGTATCTTTTTTTCGTGTTATCTTACACTTAGGCGTTTCCATTTGTAGGTTTTTCCCTTTTTTAAACCTACCAGAGGCCTTTCAGGTCTCATTTCTTTCATACTAAGTTAACAAAGCCAAAATATGTTTATAAAATATAATACCCATTTTTTCAAGGATGAATATAATTAGTTAAATTCAGCGGTATTTGCGAATACTGCCGTGTCTTGCATTTAATCCGTGCAGGACTTAAAATAATGATTAAGTGGTTCAGTAACCAATTTCGGATACAGGAAGATAATTAATGAACAGGTACAGAAACACCCCGCTGATTAATGCACTGAAAAAATATATTACCGGACAAAGAACGATAATGCACATGCCCGGCCATAAACAGGGAAAAGGTTTTGATCCCGATTTTTTAAGCAATGCAGTGAGATTCGATCTTACTGAACTTAACGGTCTGGATAATTTTCACAATCCCGAAGGTGCAATACTTGAAAGCATGGAAGCCTTAAGAAAGGCATACGGGGCTGAAAAATCATATTTCCTTGTCAACGGTTCATCTTCAGGCATACATGCCGGGATCCTGGCATGCTTTAACAGGGGTGACAAAATCCTTGTAAACAGGAACTGTCATATATCGGTAATCAATGCGTTGATCCTGTTTGGTGTTGAACCGGTGTTTGTTATGCCGGGTTATATCGATGAATATAATCTTGCAGTACCGCCGGGTATTGATGAATGGAAAACCGCGCTGGAGCAGAACCCGGATGCAAAGGGCGCCCTTGTTACCACTCCTGATTATTACGGTATCTGCCAGCCGCTTTCAGACTTATCAAACTTTTTGCACGAAAAAGGAAAGTTGTTGCTCGTGGATGAAGCCCACGGCGCTCATTTTGCATTTTCAGACAAACTCCCTGAAACCGCGCTGGAGCAGGGGGCGGATTTGTGTGTACAGAGTTTTCACAAAACACTTCCAGCCTTTACCCAGGCCGCTGTTTTGCATATTGGAAGCAAACGCATTGATCCCGGAAAAGTAAGCCGGGCTGTATCGATGATAACAACCACAAGCCCGTCATATACAATAATGGCGTCGATGGACTATGCCAGGGACTTTGCCGTGAGCAGCGGAACAGAAGTCTATGGACAATTGATTGATATTCTGGACGATGCAAAAAAGAAGCTCTCAAAAATGCAGAAATTACGGGTTATTCCCGACAGTATCGAAGGCCTGAAAAGAGATCCGACACGGCTGGTTATTGATACGTCCTCATCAGATATATCGGGCTACGAACTGTACGACAGGATTTTCAGCGAGTATCGGATTACAGCGGAGATGTGCGATACCTGCCATGTGGTATTTATCCATACGATGGCAGACACTGCCGGTGACATCAGTAAACTGACGCACGCTTTGCTTGAAACAGACAGCAGTATTGGCAAATCAAACTCCAGGGCTTCATTCAGAATTCCTTTCAGCACGGGCAGATACAGTATTCCGGAGCTTAAATACTATCTGGCTTCAACTGAAGAAATCCCGCTGGAAAAAGCAGAGGGATTTACGTGTGCAGATGCTGTTACGCCTTATCCTCCCGGCATACCGGTATTATGCCCGGGAGAAGCAATAACAGCAGAGCATATCCGGTATCTTGACAAAGTGAAAAAATACGGCGCCGATGTACATGGCCTTCGTAAAGACAGGAACGGTACCGGGATGATAAGAGTTATAAACACAAAGACATGAAAAAGAAGGTGGCTTATATGCAAAAAGGGCTTTTCATAACATTTGAAGGCGGGGATGGTTCGGGTAAAACCACCCAGATAAATCTTTTAAGAGACTATATTGCAGGTAAGGGAAGGGAAGTCATAACGGTCCGTGAGCCGGGCGGGGTTCCTGTCAGTGAAAAAATCCGGGAAATAATACTGGACAGAAACAATACCGAAATTCACAATATTACCGAAATGCTTTTATATGCCGCATCAAGGGCTCAGCTGGTTTCACAGGTCATACTGCCTGCACTGAATGACGGAAAATGCGTAATCTGCGACAGGTTTGTTGATTCAAGCTATGTATACCAGGGTTTTGCAAGGGAGCTCGGCATAGAAGTGGTCAAAACGGTAAACGATATTGCAACACAAAAACTTGTTCCCGATATAACTTTTTTTATCGACCTTGATCCTGTTATTGCCCTGAAAAGAAGGCTTGACCTATCGAAGCCCGACAGGCTGGAAATGGAAGATATAGCGTTCCACAGGAAGGTATACCAGGGCTATATGAAAATTGCCGGCATGTATCCCGGCAGAATAAAAAGGATTAACGGTTCGGGCAGCGTTGAAGATACTTTTTCACAGGTAAGGAAATACATTGATGAATTATTATGCCGATATAAAAATTAAGAAATATTTTATGCGAGAATGGTGAATTGTGATGGATCTGAAAATAGACAGCTCAAACCGGAAACAGAGGAACATTATAGGCAGGGTGAATACCGAAAGCAGTAAAATATCGGGGAGGAAATATACCGGCTTTGAAACCCATCTTCAGAGGCAGGAGGCTTCAAACCTTGATGAAGCCCTGAAGAAGATGGCAAGTGATATAATAAAACAAGGGGAACGCCTGTCTGAAAAGGTTGATATTGCAGAATTAAGGGCTTACAGGAAAATGATATCGGAGTTTCTTGACGAAGCGGTCAGGGGTTTTGCAAAATTCTTAAAGGAAAGCTACATGGACAGAAGAGGAAGGCACAGGATATACTCCACGGTAAAGAAGATAAATAAAAACCTTGAAGAACTTACCCAGGAGATATTAAAATCAGAGAAGGACCATTTGAAAATTTTAGCTAAGATTGAAGACATACGCGGGCTGATACTTGATATATTTTTATAAACTGGTTTTCGGAACAGTGTAATTGCATCATTCAAATAGTTACATAATGACGTAAGCACATCCTAATGTTATAATGAGAAGACAGGAGAGATATACAGCTTGGAACTTGATAATATTATAGGTCAGCGCGACTTGATTATACAGTTGAAAAGGTTACTGGAACTGGATTTGACAGGACATGCCTATGCTTTTTCCGGACCTGCGGGAATAGGAAAGAAAACTCTTGCTTCTGCATTTATCAAGGATCTTCTGTGCCTGGACAGGAAATCGGAAAACTGCAGGTGTATAAGCTGCAGGACTTTAAACGAAGGTACGAATCCTGATTTTTATGAAGTCCAAAGTGACAAGAAATCCATCGGCGTTGATTCAATCCGTGAATTGCGGGACGATGCAGCGCACAGGCCGGCGTACGGAAACAGGAAGGTTTATCTTATACCCGATGCCGAGCTTATGACGGTGCAGGCTCAGAACTGTCTTTTAAAAACCCTTGAAGAGCCGCCCGAATATGTAGTAATTATTCTGCTTACAACCAGTTTCGAAGCATTGCTTCCTACAATACAGTCACGTACAGTTAATTTGAGGATGTCACCCTATTCCGATGAGGAAATGAAAAAGATTATCGGTTCGGTACATCCGGTACCGGATGAAGAACTGGGCTTTATTCTCAGGTTTTCTCACGGGATTCCCCTCAATGCCTTCCGTATGATTGAAGAAGGAAAGGTAAAGGATCTTCGTTCACAGGTTCTCAGGATTTTTGAAAAACCCGGCGATTTCATTCAAACAGAAAACCTGCGGAAAATGCTGCTTGACAGCAGGGAAGAGCTTTCAACGGTTTTCGACATTCTTTTGTCGGTATACAGGGACAGCCTTGTTTATAAGCATGGTATGGAAAACAGGTTGATTAATTCAGATAAAAAAGATATTATTAAAAATATTGCTTCATCTTATGAAAATCACATACTTCTTGACAAGATAGCAAACCTGGAAAAGATGAGGCGTAATTTCAGCTATAACATCAATTACCAGCTGGGAATTGATGCTTTACTGATGGAAATTCAGGAGGTTTAGATATATGGCAAGTGTAATAGGTGTGAGGTTTCGCTATGCCGGGAAGATATATTATTTCGATCCGGCAGGGATAGATTTGAATCTCGGTGAGAAAGTTATTGTTGAAACTGCAAGGGGCGTAGAATGCGGTGAAGTTGTAAATACACTGAAAGAAGTAGATGACAGCGAAGTGGTTGCACCGCTGAAAAAGGTTATGAGAAAGGCCACCGAAGAGGACCTGAAACAGGTGGAGGAGAACAGGAGAAAGGCCAAGGAGGCCTTCGGGATTTGCCTTGAAAAAATTAAAAAACACAATCTTGAAATGAAATTGATAGACGTGGAATACACCTTCGACAATAACAAGATTCTTTTTTATTTCACCGCCGACGGCAGGGTTGATTTCAGGGAACTTGTGAAGGACCTTGCCGCAGTGTTCAGGACGAGAATTGAACTGAGGCAGATAGGTGTCCGCGACGAGGCAAAAATGATGGGCGGGCTTGGTATTTGCGGAAGATGTCTTTGCTGCAGCTGTCATTTGACAGAGTTTCACCCCGTATCAATAAAAATGGCGAAGGAGCAGAGTCTTTCCCTGAATCCGACCAAGATTTCGGGCATATGTGGAAGACTTATGTGCTGCCTGAAGTATGAACAGGAGGCATATGAAGATCTTATAAAAAGAATTCCGAAAGTTAATGCCCTTGTACAGACGCCCGACGGGCCTGGAACGGTAATGTATGTCAGCCTGCTGGAGGAAAAGGTCAAGGTTAAACTTGATAACGATAACGAGCCTGACCTGAAGGAATACCATGCTTCAGAAATACAACTTATAAAAGATGTGGAAAAGGGAACGGATGAAGAGGAAGAAGAAATCGACATTGAACTTCTGAAACAGCTTGAGGACTGAACAGTGTATTAAAAGCCGTAAAAATCATAAATTTTGTGTCTATTGACATGGAATACAATATATTGTAGGATAACTAAGGAAACGTGAAAAACGTTTCCTATAATTTGGGAGGTGTACTGTTATGGCATATTATATTCATGATGAGTGCATAAGCTGCGGAGCCTGCGAAGCTGAATGTCCCGTTAGCTGTATTTCTGCTGGTGATACCAAGTATGTTATCGATCCGGAAGAATGCATAGAGTGCGGAGCCTGCGCTGATGTATGTCCGGTAGATGCTCCGAAGCCGGAATAATAATATAGGTAGAATATTGTTATCAACAAAGAGCCAGACGAATAGTCCGGCTCTTTCCATACTTTCACGCATGTAAATCGGTTTGCTCCATCAACAGGGCAAACGCTTAACAGTTAATAAAGGGGTTCATTTTGATGGTTCAGCCTTTTCTTAAAGAAGGAGAGCGGTTGGATGATCTTCAGCTGAACGGTCTGAAGATAATTCAGAAGCCTGACTGTTTTTGTTTCGGTATTGACGCTGTTTTGCTTTCTGATTATGTAAGGGTTGAAAAAAACTCAAGAATAATAGATCTCGGCACCGGGACGGGTATACTGCCGCTGCTTTTGTCGGTGAAAACAAAGGCAGCCCATATAACGGGAGTTGAAATTCAGCCTGATATCGCAGATATGGCAAAGCGCAGCGTTGAATATAACAAGCTAAGCGAAAGGATCCAGATAGTCGAAAGCGATTTTCACAACGCAGCTGACTGGTTCGGTACCAAAAGTTTTGACGCAGTTGTAACAAATCCTCCTTACAGGAAGGTTGGGACCGGGTTGATCAATCCATCGGACAACAAGGCTATTTCAAGGCACGAGATACACTGCAGCCTTGAATCGCTTATTTCGGTATCATCCCAGGTATTAAAAGACTTTGGCCGTTTTTTTATGATCCACATACCTGAAAGACTTGTGGATATTTTCTATTGCATGCGGAAATACAGGATTGAACCGAAGAGCATGAGACTTGTACATCCGAAGCCCGGAAAACCGGCGAACCTTGTACTGGTATACGGGCTGAAATCGGGAAATCCGCAGCTGACTGTTGAAGAACCTTTGTACACGATAGATTATAAACCCGGGCGAACGGGGGATTCATATGACTTATAAAATAACGGCTCCCCTGACGAGGGATATTGTAGACAGCCTCAGGGCAGGCGATATGGTCGAAATATCGGGAACAATATATACTGCAAGGGATGCAGCCCACAAAAGGCTGATGAATATCATAAATGCAGGCGGAAAACTTCCCTTCGACCTGAATGAACAGGTCATATATTACGTCGGTCCGTGCCCTGCGCCCGAAGGCATTGTTATAGGGTCAGCGGGCCCTACTACAAGCGGGAGAATGGACTGTTACACTCCGAAACTTATTGAGCTGGGCTTGTCCGGAATGATTGGGAAAGGCCAGAGAAGCACCGAAGTTATTGATGCAATGGTCAGGAATGGTGCAGTGTATTTTGGGGCAATCGGAGGAGCCGGAGCATTGATTTCAAAATCTATAAAAAGTCAGCAGGTTATAGCTTTTGAAGACCTGGGAACAGAAGCGGTCAGGAAACTTACTGTTGTTGATTTTCCTGCAATAGTAATCATAGACAGGTTCGGCAATAATTTGTATAATATCGGGAGAAACCGTTACGCTGATAAGTCGTAACAAGCTAAAATATAAAAATGAACGAAGGAGAACAGGTTGGATAAAAGGATTCATATATTAACAGGCCATTATGGCGTTGGAAAGTCGGAAATCTCGGTGAATCTTGCCATTAAACTCGCAAAACAGGGCAAAAAGGTCCTTTTTGCGGATATGGACATCATCAACCCGTATTTCAGAAGCAATGAAGCAAGGCAAATACTGGAGAAGCACGGAATTACTGTTGTTACAACAAAGTATGCAAATACCAATGTAGATATACCCGCATTAACCGGGGAATTAAGAAGATATCTCTTCGACACAGGTTACAGTATTGTAATGGATGTCGGCGGGGATGACGCCGGAGCTCACGTTGTGGGACGGTACAGAAACGAAATACCGGACGGGGAGGCGATCCTTTATTACGTAATCAACTGTTTCCGTCCCGAAACAACGACAGAAGATGGTGTAGTAAAGATACTGAACGAAATAAGGATTGCTTCTGGTATGGATGTGGATTTCATTATAAACAATTCCCACCTGATGGAGCATACAACCGTAAGCGATATTGAAAAGGGAATGGAGTTTGCACGGAAGGTAAGCAATACATTAAAAATACCTGTTGCTTTCCATGCAATAATGAAAAGGGATGATATAAGGATAGGCAACGATGTAAAGGAACCTGTGCTATGGCTTAATAAAACAATAGGGCTTTACAATCATCTGCGATTTTCGGAATAACCCGAAGGTCTCCGTTTCCCCTGCACTTGCAGAAAAAAATAAAATGGTGTTATAATTAACGGGTTGAACATCTGTTATAAAATAGATGGACAACCCCCAGAACTGCTTGTTGTTTACAACTCTGTTACCATAAATAGTTTTAATTTGGAGGGAAATTCCTTGGCAAAAGTCACATTTATTTCTGAAAAATGCAAGGGCTGCGAACTTTGCGTAAGCGTATGCCCAAGAAATATTATCAGGATGAATGACAAAAACCTGAATGAAAAGGGATATCATCCGGCAGAAATCACCGATATGAACAAATGTATCGGTTGTGCCTTTTGTGCCACTATTTGTCCGGATTGTGTTATCATAGTAGAAAAGTAAAGGAGGACACCGTATGGGACAGAAATTATTAATGAAGGGAAATGAAGCCATAGCGGAAGCTGCTGTTCGGGCAGGGTGTCTTCACTATTTCGGTTACCCTATTACCCCGCAGACCGAAATTGCCCATTACATGGCCAGGAAACTGCCAAAGGTCGGGGGCGTTTTTTTACAGGCCGAAAGCGAAGTAGCAGCAATCAACATGGTCTATGGTGCAGGCAGCACCGGGACAAGGGTAATGACATCATCATCCAGCCCGGGAATCAGTCTGAAGCAGGAAGGGCTTTCATACCTGGCAGGGTCCCAGGTTCCCGCGGTTGTTGTAAATATTGTGCGCGGAGGCCCGGGCCTTGGCGGGATCCAGCCCGCCCAGAGCGACTATTTCCAGGCCTGCAAGGGCGGAGGACACGGCGATTACCGTCAGATTGTCCTGGCTCCTTCAAGCGTACAGGAACTGTATGAACTGACCGTTGAAGCATTCAACCTTGCCGACAGGTACCGGATAGTTGCGATGATCCTTGGCGACGGTATTCTCGGCCAGATGATGGAAGTGGTTGAGTTCAGGGACGAGGAACCAATAGAGCATTATGAGAAACCATGGGCGACAACAGGCCATGGCGGCGCCCGTGAGCAGAATGTGATTACTTCCATCCACTTAAGTCCTGCTGTTCTTGAGAAAATGAACCAGAACCTGCAGGCCAAGTACGAAATTATTAAGCAGAAAGAATGCCGCTATGAGCTGTATAACCATGAAGAGGCTGAACTGTTCATAGTAGCTTACGGTACTGTTGCAAGAATTGCAAAAAGCGTAATAGAAATGGCTAAACGCGAAGGTATAAATGTTGGGCTTATAAGGCCTGTTACACTTTGGCCGTTCCCGCAGGAAGCCTTCGAAAAGGTAATTGACAGGGCAAAGGCGTTTCTGACAGTTGAAATGAGCTCCGGGCAAATGCTCGAAGATGTACTTTTGGCTGTTAACGGAAGACGCAAGGTTTATTTCCATGGCCGCATGGGCGGCATGGTGCCTGTAAGGGACGATATTATGAACATTGTAAGGGATATATACAAAAGACATGTTAAAAAGGCTGAGTAATTCAGGAGCAGGTTTTGAATTACCAAGCCGGGCAGAAAGGGAGGTAGTAAAATGGCTGTAATTTTTCAGAAACCAAAGGCCTTGAAAGATACATCAATGCACTATTGCCCCGGTTGTACCCATGGCATTGCCCACCGCCTTGTTGCTGAAGCGCTGGACGAGCTTGGTATAGAGGGCAGAACGGTGGGAATTGCTTCGGTAGGCTGTTCATACAACAGCTATGACTATTTTAACTGTGATATGATACAGGCGCCCCACGGACGTGCTCCGGCTGTTGCAACAGGGGTAAAAAGATCAAAGCCCGACTGTGTTGTTTTTACCTACCAGGGCGACGGTGATTTGGCGGCAATAGGTACTGCTGAAATTGTTCATGCTGCCGCAAGGGGAGAGAACATAACCGTTATTTTTATAAATAACACAATATACGGAATGACATCAGGACAAATGGCACCTACTACGTTACTGAACCAATATACAACCACAACACCCTATGGAAGAATTGCCGATCTCCACGGCTTTCCGATAAATGTATGTGAAATGCTTGCAACCCTACAGGGACCTGCATACATTGAAAGAGCTTCACTGCATGATGTGAAAAATATTAAAAAGGCAAAGGAAGCAGTTAAAAAAGCCTTTAAAGTGCAGCTTGCAGGAAAAGGATTCTCAATGGTGGAATTGCTGTCTACCTGTCCGACAAACTGGGGCATGAGTCCTGTTGATGCCCTTAAACGCGTCAGGGATGAGATGATTCCGCATTATCCTCTTGGAGTATTTAAAGGCGAGAACTTGGAGGTATGATATATGGTTCATGAAATAATCCTGGCCGGATTCGGAGGCCAGGGAATACTATCTGCCGGAAGAATTTTGGCCTATGCAGGAATGCTGGACGGTAAGCAGGTTTCATGGCTTCCTTCCTATGGCCCGGAAATGCGCGGCGGTACAGCCAACAGCAGCGTTGTAATTTCTGACAACCCGGTGGATTCCCCGGTATTAAACAGCTGTAATGCATTGATTGTTATGAACAGACCTTCGCTGGACAAGTTTGAAAGCGTGGTTGAAGAGGGCGGTATTATAATCATAGATTCATCTATTGTTGACAGGGATATAAAGCGCAGCGACATTGCTTCCTTTAAAATCCCTGCTACGCAGATCGCCTCCGATATGGGGAATATGGCTTTTGCAAATATTATTCTTCTTGGAAAACTTATAAGCGAAAGAAAAACCGTGACCGTGGAAAATTTTGAAAAAGCCCTTTATGCTGTTCTGCCGGAGAGAAAGCATAACCTTATTCCTGATGAAATGAAAGCGTTACGAATAGGAATGGAATACGCTGCTGAATAACAGCAGCAGGACAAGCGGCATGCAGACTATGTGTGTCTTTTGCACACATGGCCTGCAGAACGCTGATAAACCAGGAATTCATTCGTTTAAATCCAGTTCATGATATCAACAGTAAAGTGACTTTTTCATCATATGTCTTCAAAATAGCGGCCGAATCTTTTTTTCAACAGCAAAAGAAGAGGGTAACCCAGTACATAACAGGCCAGAATCTCTCCAAGGGCAACCCAGCCCATGCATGAAAGCAAAGGCAAGTCGCTGAAGTATAGAAAATGCAGATACCCGCCGACAATGACGGCATTAATAACAACCGGCGGAAGCGGAACCATGTACGGGTATTTTCTCAGAACTCTTGATAAAACTGCTGAAATTAATGTTGCAAGACTTCCGAAAATTATATCCACAATACCAAAACCACCTATCAGGTTTGAAACCAGGCATCCGACAAACAACCCGGGGATTGCTGATGGAATTACTGCCGGGAGAACGGTTAAGACTTCAGATACACGGAACTGAAATATACCATAACTGTAAGGTGCAATTATTACGGTTAAAACAGTATAAACGGCAGCGATTAACGCAGCCTGAACGACAAATAGAACATTTTTATTCATAAATAACCTCCGTAGTTTTGTTTTGGCACAAATGTGCCGCCCAGGATTTTGCGAACTGGACATAAATCAGATTTTATCATTATAACAGGGCATTATCAAGTAAAATTAGTGAAGCAATAGTTGTATGCCTGTGATATAATAAAACCATCTGAATACAAACCTTTTAATATAGATCTTTTCCCAGGGGGTTTATTTTATGAACAGGGACAGAGCTCTTGAAGAATTAAAGGCCAGACTTACAGACGATAAACGTTTGCAGCACAGCATAGCGGTTGAAGCGATTATGAGAAAACTTGCAAAACATCTGCATGCTGAAATTGAAATATGGGGGCTCACAGGCCTGCTCCACGATATTGACCTTGACATAGTGGAGGGAGATTTAAACAGGCACGGCCTTGTGGCAGCAGAAATACTTGAAGGTCTCAGTGTTGATCCGACAGTAATCTATTCGATAAAAACCCATAATCCCAGGCTCGGTTATCAGAGAAGAAGGAAGCTTGACAAAGCCCTGTACTGCTGCGATCATTTGCCCAGGTTAATTGAAAAATGCGCTTTATCCGTTCCTGGCAAAAGCATTTCCGGGCTGGATTCAGATTACCTGGTTCAGAAATTCAACGAAGACGGATTTTTTAATGAACCGGACAAGGAGCAAATAGCAACGTGCAGCGAACTGGGGCTGACCCTGAAGGAATTCTTTGATATTGGCCTTGATGCGATGAAGGAAATTGAATATAAGTTAGGCTGATATTTTCTGAATATTTCTTTTTATATGTTAAATGATATAAATGATGAATTAAACGGTATTCAGAAAAGCACGCAAAAGGATTGATGTAATGCTGAAAGAAAGAAAAGAACGAATTAAAGGATTCATAAATGAAAAATCATATATTCCGCTGTCTTTTGACGAGCTTGTTGTGTCTCTTGATGTACCTAAGGAAGACATACCTTTTCTGAAGCAATGCCTTGACGAGCTTGAACAGGAAGGCTTTATTTACAGAACAAAGAAAAACCGTTACGCGGCCCCTGAAAGAATGGGCCTTATAGCAGGGAAATTCCAGGGCCATGAACGTGGTTTTGGTTTTGTAATACCCGATGCGCCTGACCTTGAGGACATATTTATTCAAAGCGACAGGGTGAACGGTGCAATGCACGGCGACCGTGTTATTGCACGAATTACCAAACCCCTGTCGGACAGCAGGCATTCGGAAGGCGAAATAGTCAAAATCCTGTCCCGTGCCAATGAAAAAGTGGTCGGTACGTTTGAAAAAAGTTATTCAATAGGTTATGTTATTCCCGACAATAAAAGAATAAAAGGTCATATTATCGTCCCAATAGACAGGTCTATGGGCGCAGAACCACATCAGAAAGTCGTTGTCGAAATAACCAGGTACCCTGAACCCGAAAGGAACGCTGAAGGCCAAATCGTTGAAATACTCGGGGATGCTGATGATAAAGGCGTAGATGTTCTTTCTGTAATAAGATCGTACAATATTCCTGTTGATTTTCCTGAAGAAGTACTCAATGAAGCCAAAAGCGTACCCCAGGAGCTCACTCCTGAAGATTATAAGGGAAGGCTGGATTTGCGGAATTTAGCAATGGTCACAATCGACGGCGAGGACGCAAAGGACATGGATGATGCTGTATCCCTTGAAATAACCGAAGACAATAACTATCGCCTTGGTGTTCATATTGCCGATGTATCCCATTATGTAAAAGAGAACTCACCGCTGGACAGGGAAGCATTAAAAAGGGGCACCAGCGTATATTTTCCAGACAGGGTTATACCCATGCTTCCTACAGAACTGTCAAACGGAATATGCAGTCTTAATCCGAAGGTAGATCGCCTTGCATTTTCAGTATTCATGGAAATTGATAGCCTGGGACGTGTTGTAAACCATGAAATTGCTGAAAGCGTTATTAATGTAACTAAAAGAATGACGTATACCGATGTTTATAAAATACTTGAAGAACAGGATCCGGTATTAACTGAAAGGTACAGGCCCCTTGTTCCGATGTTCGAAAACATGAGGGACCTGGCACTGTTATTAATGAAAAAACGCAGTCTTCGCGGCGCTATTGACTTTGATTTCCCCGAGACAAAAATTATAGTTGACGAGCAAGGCAAGCCGCTGTCAATCGAGAAATATGAAATAACCATTGCAAACAGGATAATAGAAGAGTTTATGCTGATATGCAATGAAACTGTTTCAGAACATTTTTACTGGGCAAACACGCCTTTTGTTTACCGCATTCATGAAGATCCCGATCCGGAGAAAATTCAAAGGCTGAATGAATTCCTGTTCAATTTCGGGGTAAGGATAAAGGGAAGCGGCAACGTTCATCCAAGAGCGCTTCAGGATGTCCTTGCCAAGGTAAGGGGTACACGCCAGGAGCGAATTATAAGTACAATGATGCTGAGAAGCCTTCAGAAGGCAAGATACAGTGATGAACATACATGGCATTTCGGCCTGGCGGCAAATTATTACTCCCACTTTACCGCTCCTATTAGAAGATACCCTGACCTGATAATCCACAGGATTATGAAGGAATACATCAATGGAAAACTGAACGATGAAAGAAATGAGTATTATTCGGATATTCTGCACGATATTGCAAAGCACTGCTCCGAGAGGGAGAAAAATGCCGAGGAAGCCGAACGAGACTATGACGAACTCAAAAAGGCCGAGTATATGCAGGAACATATAGGAGAAAAGTTTACAGGCATTGTTTCAGGCGTAACTTCGTTCGGTATATTCGTAGAGCTTGAAAACTCGGTGGAAGGCCTTGTGCGCCTCAGCAGCATGGACGATGATTATTACGTGTATGATGAGAAACGCTACTTTATAATAGGAGAAAGAACCGGAAAGGTATACCGCATTGGCGATTCCGTTGAGGTTGTGGTTGTAAAGTCCGATCCGATGACACGGCAGATTGATTTCATGCTTGCCGCCAATTTTCATGAAACTGAAGATGAAGATACTCATGGCACTGGTGGGAAAAAAGGCAGAAAGGGCGCCAAAAAGGCTGTTGATAAGCATGTTTTGAACCATATAACCGGCAGGAGTAAAAAGCGTAGAAGATAATTTTCAGAACAGTTTATTACAAAATTTTACACTAAATTATTATTATTTTTTTGCTTGACATTTTGAACCCTTGCAGTTAAAATAATATTCGTCAGTCTTTCGGGGCCCATTGGTCAAGAGGTTAAGACATCGCCCTTTCACGGCGGTAACGGGGGTTCGATTCCCCCATGGGTCACCATAAAAATTGGCCCAGTAGTTCAGACGGTTAGAACGCTAGCCTGTCACGCTAGAGGCAGAGGGTTCGAGTCCCTTCTGGGTCGCCAATTACAAAATATGCTGGTGTAGCTCAGTAGGTAGAGCAGCTGACTTGTAATCAGCAGGTCGGGGGTTCGAGTCCGTCCACCAGCTCCAGAAAACCCGCTAATATATAAAGTTTAGCGGATTTTTTCATTTTCGGATAAACCGGACAACGATGCAGTAACAAATCCTGTCTTGCCTGCCCCGTAAAAAAGCATTTCCGGAAGCAGAATAACCTACATGCAGGATTGTTCTGTGATTTAAGAATAACCATGAATGTGCATCATCGGTTATTGGGAAAGACCATTTCGAACATATACACAGATTAAAGAAAACTATTCTTAACCCTGTTAAACCGGGCAAAATTCATTAAGTTTTTGAAACAAACAAAATAAAATAACAGAAGTAAGCTTCAGTTGTTCCATTATAATAGTAATAATAATCCCTGGTATTGGACCATATATATGTCCACAACATTTTTACTGTTATTTTTTAATATATGAAATAGCAAGAGAGGTGTCATGAAAATGGGTATGACAATGACTCAGAAAATACTGGCCAGGGCCTCGGGGCTTGAAAGCGTTTCTCCCGGCATGCTGATATCGGCAAAAGTCGATATGGTCCTGGGAAACGATATAACAGCACCTGTTGCAATAAAGGAGTTTGAAAAGATTGGTGCTGAAAAAGTATTTGATACCGAGAAAATTGCACTGGTGCCCGATCATTTTACTCCGAACAAGGATATAAAATCAGCCGAACAGGTTAAGTTAATGAGAGACTTTGCAAGAAAAACGGGAATAAAGCATTTCTTTGAAATAGGCCAGATGGGGGTTGAACATGCTCTTTTACCCGAACTTGGGCTGGTTACCGCCGGAGATTTGGTTATAGGCGCTGATTCGCATACATGCACATACGGAGCACTCGGTGCATTTTCAACGGGTGTCGGAAGTACAGATATGGCTGCTGCAATGGTTACAGGGGAAGTATGGCTGAAGGTTCCAGAAGCCATAAAATTCAACCTGATAGGAAAACCGTCAGAATGGGTGAGCGGAAAGGACATAATCCTTCACATTATAGGGCTTATCGGCGTGGACGGCGCTTTATACAAATCCATGGAATTTACCGGCGAAGGCCTTGAATTCCTTTCAATGGATGACAGGTTTACGATAGCCAACATGGCGATTGAAGCGGGAGCGAAAAACGGGATTTTTGAAGTTGATGACGAAACGCTGAAATATATTTCAGAACATTCTTCGAAACCGTATGAAGTATTCAAAGCCGACAGCGACGCAGAGTATGTAAGGGAAATAACAATAGATATCAGCAGGATAAAGCCTACGGTTGCTTTGCCGCATCTGCCTGAAAATACGAAGACTGTTGACGAGCTTGATGACATAGCCATTGACCAGGTGGTTATCGGTTCATGCACGAACGGAAGAATCGAAGACATGAGAATTGCTGCAAAAGTGCTTGCAGGAAGAAAGGTCCATAATAATGTCAGATGCATTATCATACCGGCAACGCAGAATGTGTGGAAACAATGCCTGAAAGAAGGCCTTTTTGATATTTTCATTGACGCTGGATGCGCAATCAGTACGCCGACATGCGGTCCATGCCTTGGAGGGCACATGGGCATACTTGCTGAAGGTGAACGTGCCGTAGCAACAACGAACCGTAATTTCGTTGGACGAATGGGCCATGCAAAAAGCGAGGTATATCTTGCAAGTCCTGCAGTTGCCGCAGCATCGGCAGTAACCGGAAAAATATCGTCCCCGGAATCATTGATGGATTGAATTGATTAAACTGCGACAGGTAAAGGAAAGGTGGAAGTTATGATTTATACAGGAAATGTAATAAAATACGGAGACAATATTGATACCGATGTTATCATTCCTGCAAGGTACCTGAACACATCCGATCCTGACGAACTGGCCAGGCACTGCATGGAGGATCTTGACAGGGAGTTTGTAAAGAAAGTCAGGCAAGGAGATATCCTCGTCGGTGGTTATAACTTCGGATGCGGTTCTTCGAGGGAACATGCACCAATTGCAATAAAAGCGTCGGGCATTTCCTGCGTTATTGCAAAAAGTTTTGCGAGGATTTTTTACAGGAACTCGATCAATATCGGGCTTGCCATTGTAGAATGCCCCGAATGCGTTGATGAAACCAAAGAAGGTGACAAACTGAAAGTAGATCTTGAAAATGGTTCAATTATCAATTATAGTAATGGAAAAACCTACAAAATTACAGCCTTCCCTGAATTCATCCAGGACATCATCAAATCGGGAGGCCTGATGAATTATATCGGGAGCAGGAAATAATAACAGTCCTGAGTATAATAACGGTTAAAGACAGATATACGGGAGGTTCAGTAATGAACACATATAAAATTACTGTGCTGCCTGGCGACGGTATCGGCCCGGAAGTCACCCGGCAGGCGATAAAAGTATTGAATGAAGTTTCAAAGGTATACGGGTTTAACGTTGAATACGTTTATGCTGATATAGGCGGTATTGCAATAGATAAAACAGGTGAGCCGCTGCCGGCAGAAACACTTGAGCTGTGCAGGAACTCCGATGCTGTTCTGTTGGGGGCTGTCGGCGGAGAGAAATGGGATTCCCTCCCTCTGGATAAACGCCCCGAAGCAGGTTTGCTGGCAATACGCTCGGGACTTGGAGTGTTTGCAAATTTCAGACCTGCAAAAATCTTTCCGCCGCTAAAAAATGCAAGTCCCCTGAAAGACAGGGTAATAGGAGACGGACTGGATGTTCTGGTTCTGCGTGAACTTACCGGCGGCATTTATTTCGGAGAGCGTAAAAGAACTGTGCATATGGCTGAACCGGCTGCTTATGACACGATGATATACAAAAAATCAGAGATTGAAAGAATAGCAAGGCTGGCCTTTGAGACAGCAAGAAAGAGAAAGAACAGGGTTACTTCGGTTGACAAAGCCAATGTCCTTGAGGTTTCTCGCTTCTGGCGTGAAACTGTAACAGAAGTATCAAAGGAATATCCCGATGTTGAATTAAACCATATGTATGTAGATAATGCCGCAATGCAGCTTGTGATAAACCCAAACCAGTTTGATGTCATTGTTACAGGAAATATGTTCGGCGACATTCTGTCCGATGAGGCATCGATGATTACAGGTTCAATAGGCATGCTTCCGTCTGCAAGCCTGAACTCAACAGGTTTCGGGCTGTACGAACCGGTACATGGCTCGGCTCCCGAAATTGCAGGGCAGAACAAGGCAAATCCGCTCGCGACAATACTGTCTGTTGCAATGATGCTGAAATATTCATTTAACCTGGAAAAAGAGTCGGAAGCAATTGAAAATGCGGTATTGAGTGTACTTCAAGACGGGTTTGTAACCAGGGATTTGGCAACCGACGGTTCAAAGGTACTTGGCTGCGAAGAAATGGGAGATGCGGTTGCAAGCCGGATTAAATAATTATAAATGAAACGGAGTGATTATATTGAGGCTGACTGGTGCAGATATAGTCATAGAATGCCTGAAGGAGCAGAATGTTGATACCGTTTTCGGGTTTCCGGGCGGTGCAGTTCTTAATATATACGACTCACTGTATAAAAACGGTGAGGGTATAAAACATATCCTGACATCCCATGAACAGGGGGCTTCGCATGCGGCCGACGGTTATGCAAGAGCAACCGGGAAACCCGGTGTTTGCATGGCCACTTCGGGTCCCGGTGCAACCAACCTTGTAACAGGGATTGCCACCGCTTATATGGATTCGATACCCCTTGTGGCAATTACAGGCCAGGTTGCTTCAAACCTGATTGGCAGGGACTCTTTCCAGGAAGTTGATATTACAGGCATAACAGAACCCATTACAAAACATAATTTTCTTGTCAAGGATGTTAATAAACTTGCAGAGACAATGAGGATGGCTTTCGAGATTGCCACAACAGGCAGGCCGGGTCCCGTTCTCGTGGACATATGCAAGGATGCTACTGCAAATGAAGCTGAATTTATACCCTTTGACGGCAAAAAGAGACTTAACCTGTCGATAAAAAACCTGTTTACAGAGAAAGATCTGGACGAGGCTGCAAAAGCAATACAGGAATCAGAAAGGCCTGTTATTCTTGCCGGCGGGGGAACAATAATTGCCGGTATTACCGATTTGCTCCTTGAACTGTCGGAGAAGCTGAAGATACCTGTAGCGACAACATTGATGGGGACAAGCTCTGTGCCGTGTTCATATCCTCTTTATACCGGCCTTCTTGGCATGCATGGTTCAAGGGTATCGAACAAGGTGGTCTCGGAATGCGATCTGCTTATAAATATCGGGGCAAGGTTCAGCGACCGTGTAATAAGCGACATGAAACGTTTTGCACCTAATGCGAAAATAATGCATATCGACGCTGACCCTGCTGAAATAAACAAAAATATTATTGTCCATTATCCGCTGACAGGAAACACCGACGAAATCCTGTCAGGCATTATTGAACGTGTAAAAGCAGTTGAACGGTCTGAATGGGCTGAGCAGGTTACCAGGTGGAAGAGTGAATATGAACTGGTTATTCCCGACAACGGGGAACTGAAACCATCGTATATTATCAAAAAATTCTCCGAGATGGTGCCAGATGCATACGTTACAACAGAAGTCGGGCAGAACCAGATTTGGGCGGCCCAGTATTTTGACTATAAATTCCCGAGGCAATATATATCTTCAGGCGGTCTTGGAACCATGGGCTATGGTACCGGTGCTGCAATAGGCATTCAAATCGCAAAGCCTGAAAGCAAGGTTATTAATTTTGCAGGCGACGGCAGTTTCAGAATGAACAGCAACGAGCTTGCAACTGCCGTATATTACAAGCTGCCGATTATAATTGCACTGCTCAATAACGGCACCTTGGGTATGGTTCGCCAGTGGCAGACGATGTTCTATGACAAAAGATATTCGCAAACAACCCTTGACAGGGGACCCGACTTTGTCAAACTTGCGGAAGCATATGGCGCAACAGGCATCAGGGTAACAAGGAAGGAAGAAGTTGTGCCTGCCATTGAGAAAGCCCTGACCTCAAAAGAAGTACCCGTCGTGATTGACTTCATCATCGACATTGATGAAAGGGTATTGCCTATCGTACCTCCGGGAAAAGGAATAGATCAGCTGATATATACATGAAATGGCTGCCGATAGTCAGCCGTTTCTCGTTATTTTATTCAAACCGGCAGTTATACCTGGTTCGGGCTGAAGGATATGAAGACTATAAGTCTGCAAGGAAGTGAATATATGCGAAGCGATGTTATAAAAAAAGGTATTGAACGGGCGCCCCACAGAAGTCTTTTAAAGGCCATGGGCTATACCGACGAAGAAATCAGCCGCCCGTTGATAGGAGTGGTTAACTCTGTAAATGAAATTGTGCCGGGGCATATTCATCTGAACAGGATTGCCGAAGCGGTAAAGGCTGGTATCAGGCTTGCGGGCGGAACCCCGGTTGAATTTGGATGCATAGGAATATGCGACGGTATATCAATGGGGCACGAAGGAATGAAATACTCCCTGGCGAGCAGGGAGCTTATAGCAGACTCCTGTGAGGCAATGGCTCTTGCACACAGCTTTGACGGTATGGTATTCATACCCAACTGTGACAAAATAGTTCCGGGTATGCTGATGGCTGCAGCAAGGGTTAATGTTCCGTCAATTGTTATCAGCGGCGGTCCGATGCTTTCACTTAATGTAAAAGGAAAGCAGCTGGATTTAAACAGTGTTTTTGAAGCGGTCGGCTCGTACAAGGCAGGTACAATGACGGAGGAGGAAGTCCTCGATTATGAGGATAATGCATGTCCGGGCTGCGGTTCGTGTTCGGGCATGTTCACAGCCAATTCGATGAATTGCCTTACCGAGGTTTTGGGCCTGGGTCTTCCCGGTAATGGTACTATTCCGGCGGTTTATGCCGAGAGAATACGTCTTGCTAAAAAGGCCGGAATGAAAATAATGGAACTGGTTGAGAAGGATATAAAGCCGTCGGACATACTTGTTCCCGAGGCTTTTGAAAATGCCTTAGCTGTTGATATGGCTCTTGGCTGTTCAACGAACTCTGTATTACACCTGCCTGCCATTGCGCATTCTGCAGGTATCAGCCTTAACCTGGATATGATCAACAGCATAAGTGAAAAGGTTCCGAACCTGTGCAAACTTGCGCCGAGCGGTCCGTATCATGTGCAGGATTTGTATATGGCAGGGGGTGTGCAGGCAGTTATGAAGGAACTTTCCAAAAAGAACCTGCTTCACCTAAACCTCATTACCGTAACCGGAAAAACACAGGCTGAAAATATCAGAGATGCAGTTGTAAAGGACAGGAATGTCATTCGGGATATTGAAAACCCATACAGCAAAACAGGCGGAATAGCCGTTCTTAAAGGTAACATAGCTCCTTCGGGTGCTGTTGTCAAACGGGCGGCAGTAGCGGAAGAAATGCTGTGTCACAGCGGTCCCGCAAGGGTGTTTGACTCTGAAGACGACGCTATAAAAGCAATTTACGGCGGGGAAATCAGGAAAGGCGATGTTGTGATCATCCGCTACGAAGGTCCGAAAGGCGGGCCGGGGATGCGCGAAATGCTCGGGCCTACGTCTGCGATTGCAGGGATGGGTTTGGACAAGGATGTTGCGTTAATAACCGACGGAAGGTTCTCAGGTGCTTCCCGCGGTGCTTCGATAGGCCATGTTTCGCCTGAAGCTGCAGAAGGAGGACCGATAGCTGCAGTCAGGGACGGGGATATAATAACAATAAACATTCCTGAAGGAAAACTGGATGTGAATCTTTCGCAGCAAGAAATAGAAGAAAGAATGAGGGCATGGAAAGCTCTCGAGCCCAGGATTAAAAAAGGCTACCTTGCAAGGTATGCAAGACTTGTTTCCTCCGCAGACAAGGGTGCGATATTGGAATAAATGATTGGAGGTAATCGGTATGAAACATGTGATATCGGTACTTGTCAACAACCATGCAGGTGTGCTGTCAAGAGTGTCAGGCCTTTTCAGCAGAAGGGGATTCAATATAGACAGCCTTGCGGTCGGCGTTACAAGCAATCCGGCCATATCCCGCATGACAATTGTTGTTGAAGGCGATGAAAACACGGTTGAACAGGTGGAGAAACAGCTCGGAAAACTGATTGATGTTATAAAGGTAAAACGCCTCGATATTGACGAATCGGTACACCGTGAACTGGCGCTGTTCAAGGTGAATGCCGACACATCGGTTCGTTCGGAAATCATGCAGATAGCTGAAGTATTCCGTGCTAATATTGTTGATATATCCGAAAAAACCCTTACAATTGAAATATCGGGCAGTACAAAAAAAGTGGCTGCAATGCAGCAGATGCTGAAACCTTTCGGTATACTTGAAGATGTCCGCACAGGTCTTTTATCATTGGAACGTGGTGAAAAAACAATTATTTGATTTTTATAATGTGAAAGGAAGGATACCAATGGCAAAAATGTATTATGACAGTGATTGCAATCTGAAACTGCTGGAAAACAAGACTGTGGCTATAATCGGGTACGGCAGCCAGGGCCATGCCCATGCTCTGAACCTGAAAGACAGTGGTGTAAATGTAATAGTAGGTTTGGCACCGGGTTCGAAAAGCCGTGAAAAAGCCCAGCAGGCAGGATTGACGGTCATGGATACCGCAGATGCAGCAAAAGCCGGCAATATTATCATGATTCTCGTTCCCGATCAGGTACAGTCGGATATATACAAGGAGAGTATTGAACCAAATCTTGAGGAAGGAAACATGCTAATGTTTGCCCACGGGTTCAATATTCATTTCAACCAGATAATACCCCCGGAATATGTGGATGTAACAATGGTTGCTCCAAAAGGACCGGGACATACGGTACGTTCACAGTACCTCGAAGGGCGCGGTGTACCGTCATTAATAGCCGTTCACCAGGATTACACCGGAAAAGCAAAAGAGTATGCTCTTGCTTATGCACAGGGAATCGGCGCAGGAAGAGCGGGTATCCTTGAAACCACTTTCAGGGAGGAAACCGAAACAGATCTCTTCGGTGAGCAGGCAGTTTTATGCGGCGGAGTTACAGAACTTATGAAAGCAGGTTTTGAAACACTTGTGGAAGCCGGTTACCAGCCCGAAAGCGCATATTTTGAATGCATTCATGAAATGAAACTTATTGTGGACCTTATTTACCAGGGCGGTTTTGAATTCATGCGCTACTCAATAAGCGATACCGCAGAGTATGGCGATTATACAACCGGAAAGAAGATAATCAATGAGGAAAGCAGAAAAGCCATGAAACAAGTGCTTGCTGAGATACAGGACGGAACATTTGCGTCAAAATGGATTTCAGAGAACAAGTCGGGAGGAAGAGCAAGGCTTCTTGCAACAAGACGGAAAGAATCCGAACACCTCCTTGCGAAGACGGGAAGAGAACTCAGAAAAATGATGTCATGGCAAAAATAATTATGAGAGTAATCCATGCGACATAAATAGACTAATTTTAGCAGCGAGACGGTAAACTGCCTCGCTGTTGTTATTTTTTCAAAAAAATATGAAAACTTGTTATTGACAAATCATTGACCATGCGGTATCTTTTTGTTTAAGTAGCAAGATAAGTTATTTTTATAGAATTATGAAATTGTTTTAAAAAATAGCTTTATAAACAAAAAACAAGTAGTGCGGGGGGTTAGTTATGAAAGCTACCGGATATGTAAGGAAACTGGATGCTCTTGGGCGCATTGTTTTGCCAAAATCACTCAGAAAACAACTGAACATCAATGAAGGCGACAGCATGGAAATGTTTATTGACGACGAGGGGAATGTGGTACTTGATAAATACGTTCCACGGTGTACTTTCTGCGACCAGGTGTCGGAGAACATGGTAGAATACAAGGGAAAACACATTTGCAGAGAATGCTTGTCAGAAATGTAACTGCTTTTGGTAAGCCCAATCAAATGTAATACTTTAACTGGAAGGACAGTTTATTCAGCTGTCCTTTTTTGTAGTATCTATGGGAATTATGGCTGATTTTATATTTTTTCCGGCAAAATGTGCAATAATTTTTTTGTCTTCGAGGCTTATTTCTGACTTTAGTGGGAATATATAAAGTAGCTGAGGTGGTTTTATGAATATTCGTACGGAGTCCGAACGAATTGAGGAACAAATTCTTTCTCCCTATGCAGCTTTGTCGTCAAGGTCAAAAGGAAGAGCACGTTTCGAAGAAAAATGCAGCGTCAGAACAGACTTTCAGAGGGACAGGGACAGAATTATATATTCCAAGGCTTTCCGAAGACTAAAGCATAAAACCCAGGTTTTCATATCTCCTGAAGGAGACCATTACAGGACAAGGCTTACACATACCCTTGAAGTGTCGCAGATAGCAAGAACAATTGCCCGGAGCCTGAGGCTTAACGAAGACCTAACCGAGGCCGTTGCACTGGGACATGACCTTGGCCATACGCCTTTCGGGCATGCAGGCGAGCGCGTTCTGAAAGAAATATGTCCGCTGGGTTTCTATCATAATGAACAAAGTGTAAGGGTTGTTGAAAAGCTCGAGAAAAACGGTAAAGGACTTAATCTCACCCATGAAGTCCTGGATGGCATATTATGCCACACCGGGTCAAAAAAAGCCGAAACTCTTGAAGGACGCATTGTTAAATTTGCCGACAGGATAGCATACATAAACCATGATATCGAGGATGCCATCAGGGGTGGTGTAATTTCAGAAAAGGATCTTCCGAAGGAGTGCCTGAAGGTGCTTGGTAATACATCAAGCAAAAGAATAAACAATATGATAATAAATATTATAGAAAACAGCAAAAACAATAATGATATAATAATGAGCGCTGAATACAGCGAAGCTACAGATGAATTAAGAAAGTTTATGTTCGAAAACGTTTATATCGGTTCTGATGCAAAAGCAGAGGAAGGAAAGGCTGAAAACCTTATAAGGGAACTTTACTCCAAACTGACCGAAGAACCGGGGCTTCTGCCTAATGAATTCTATGCCAAGATCTCTGAAGAAGGCGTTGATCGGGTGGTTTGCGACTATGTGGCAGGAATGACCGACAGGTACGCTGTAAACGTGTTTAATTCAATTTTTATACCCGCCCGATGGATGAGGTTATAATAAAAATTTGAATATTTAAGAAGGGTTTTTGAAAAACTTGTCGAATATGATAATATAATATCTCTGGGGGGCTTATGAATTATTATCCCGACGATATAATTGAAGAAGTCAGGCTTAATAATGATTTGGTGGAAGTGGTTTCAGAATACGTCCGCCTTGAAAAGAAAGGAGGAGGGTATTTTGGGCTATGCCCTTTTCACAGCGAAAAGACACCATCCTTCCATGTTGAGCCGGTAAAACAGTTGTATTACTGCTTTGGCTGCAACAATGGCGGGAATGTATTTCATTTTATTATGAATATTGAAAACCTTACTTTTCCTGATGCACTCAGGTTTCTTGCCGACAGGGCGGGAATTGTTCTTCCTGAACCCGATGATAAGGAAGAACAGCAGAGAATAAAGGTCAGGAAAAGGATCCTTGAAATAAACAGGGTGGCTGCAAGGTTTTTCTATTCATGTCTTGCGACCGGGAAGGGCAGTGAGGCACTGAAATACCTCCGGAACAGGGGCTTGAGCAACAGCATTATCAAGCGGTTTGGAATCGGATATGCTCCGAATGAATGGGATCTGTTGTCAAATTATCTTTTGAAAGAGGGTTTTGATGAGACCATACTGATCCAGTCAGGGCTGAGCATAAAAAACAAGTATGACAGGTTAATTGATAGATTTAGAGGAAGAATCATGTTTCCGATATTTGATATACGCGGAAACATAGTAGCCTTCGGTGGAAGGGTTATTGACGATTCTTTGCCCAAATATATTAATTCACCTGAGACTCCCTGCTACAGCAAGGGACGGGAATTGTTCGGCATGCATATTGCAAAAAAAAGCGCGGAGAAAAAGCTCCTGCTTGTGGAAGGTTACATGGACGTTATTTCACTTCACCAGGCAGGCATTGACTTTGCGGTTGCACCGTTGGGGACTGCATTGACCGGCATGCAGGGGCGTTTGCTGAAAAAGTATTCGGATGAGATAATACTTGCATATGATTCGGACACGGCCGGACAGAAAGCGACTGAAAGGGGGCTTGAGGTTTTAAATAACTTAGGGTGCCGTGTTAAAGTACTTCAAATTCCCGATGGAAAGGATCCTGATGATTTTATAAGAAAAAATGGCCCGGAAAAGTTTAAAATGTTGATAGATAGGGCAATATCACTTTTAGAATATAAAATAGGCCTGTTAAAAAGAATGCATCCGTCCGATACCGAAGAATCAAGGCTTGATTTTTTGAACGGAGTTGCTGATCTCCTGTCGGAACTGGACAATTTTATGGAAAGGGAAATCATTATAAGAAAGATTTCCAGCGATTATAACATAACAGAGGATGCATTGCACGCTGAAGTTGACAGACGACTGAAAAAGAAGCGGAGAAGGGAAAAGACCACCGAATTTTATTCTGCGAAAAAGGAACTGACAGGTTCTGTCAGGCCCTTATCAGTCGGTAAAAATGAAGGAGCAAGGATCCGGTATGAAAAAATGCTGTTAACTCTTTTATGCCGGGAAAACAGGTTATATCAGAAAGTGAAAGACAGGTATCTTCCGTCGGATTATAGTGACGACAGCCTGAAAGAAATGGCAGCAGCTTTATATGACAAGTTAAAAACCGGCGATGATTTTCTGCTGGAAGAATATATATCGAAACTTGCCCCCGGGATGGCTTCATCAATGATTCATTTATCAAAAAACCTGAGCAATATTGAAGAACCTGAAAAGGCACTTGAAGACATCCTGCAGAAATTGGAGGTTTTAAAATTAGAAGAAGAAAAAAAGGATATTTTGATGCGTTTGAAGAATATTAGCAATATAGAAGAAAAAAAACAGTTACAGAAACAACTTCAGTCTGTTATCAGGAAAATGTCAAATATATGATAAAATACTATTCACAAAACGAGAGGTGGAATAGATAAATATGGCAGAAAACAAGAAAAAAAATCTCTCGGCCGGTACATCCGATGCGAGCAGTGAAAAAAACGGGAAATCTCCGGAAATAAATAATGAAAAGACTGTTGAAGCCGGCAGTAAAACAAGGGAAAAGAATAAGGATAAATCTTCAAATATAAAAAACGGGAAAAATCAGGAAGCGGCAAAAGAACCTTCAGCTATTCTCCGGGAACTGACAGAACTGGGGAAAGCCAAGGGCATGCTTACCTACAAGGAAGTAATGGATGCCTTTGAGAAGGTTGATCTGCCTCCGGAAAAAATAGAAAGGATTTATGATGCCCTTGAACGCCTGGGGATCGATGTGCTTCCCGAAGCGGACGATGAAATTGAGGATTTGGATCTGGAAGAGGATCCTGAATTAAGCATTCCTGAAGGCGTAACCATTGATGATCCTGTAAGAATGTATCTGAAGGAAATCGGCAAAGTACCTCTTTTGACGGCTGAGGAAGAAATTGAACTTGCCAAGAGAATGGAAGCAGGCGAGGAAGAACCCAAGAAAAGGCTTGCTGAGGCAAACCTGCGCCTTGTTGTAAGTATTGCCAAAAGGTATGTGGGAAGAGGTATGCTTTTTCTTGATTTAATCCAGGAGGGAAACCTCGGCCTGATAAAAGCCGTTGAAAAGTTTGATTATAGAAAGGGCTTCAAGTTCAGCACATATGCAACATGGTGGATACGGCAGGCAATTACCCGTGCAATAGCCGATCAGGCAAGGACAATCCGCATACCGGTGCACATGGTGGAAACAATAAACAAGCTAATCAGGGTCTCCAGGCAATTACTGCAGGAGCTTGGAAGAGAACCAACCCCTGAAGAAATTGCAAATGAAATGGGATTATCGGAAGACAAGGTTCGTGAGATCATGAAAATCTCACAGGAACCGGTTTCGCTTGAAACCCCGATTGGTGAAGAGGAAGACAGTCACCTGGGCGATTTTATCCCGGATGATGATGCACCGGCGCCTGACGAGTCTGCAGCTTTTACCCTGCTGAAGGAACAGCTGATTGATGTGCTGGATACGCTTACGCCGCGTGAAGAAAAAGTTCTGAGGCTTCGTTTCGGCCTTGATGACGGAAGGGCACGCACCCTTGAGGAAGTGGGAAGGGAGTTTAATGTAACCCGTGAGCGTATACGCCAGATAGAGGCAAAAGCGTTAAGAAAACTTCGTCATCCGAGCAGGAGCAAGAAGCTGAAGGATTACCTGGACTGAATACTTAAAAAATTCTTACAAGCACCGGAACACCCCCATGCCAATATATTGAATGTATGGGGGTATTCTTATGAGAAAATATATGTACACAAGATATATGCCATATATCAGGGCCGGTTATAGAAACCGTCCGCGTATGAATGCTGTAAAAGTCTCGTTTTTCCGTGATTTCGCTTTGTTTTTCAGGATCATTGTATTTGCCGTATGCCTTGCCGCTGCTGCCGGTAGTTTGTCAAGAAACTTTCAGGCTGCTGCGGAAAACATATGTGAATATAAGGCCGCGCAGCTTGTTAATGAATGCATAGATTACGGAGTACTGGAGGCAGCCGCCCTGTACCAGGGCAAAGGCTTCGTCACGGTTGGCTATGACAGTTACGGGACGGTTACATCGGTTGAAACCGATACAATCGAAATAAACCGATTTGCTTCATTACTGTCGGAAAGTATTCATGCCCGGATAAGGTCATTGGAACACGAAGTTATAAAAATACCGTTATGTACAGTTACAGACAGCAAAATTCTGTCTTTCTTCGGAATATCAATACCTTTTAGAATAGTCTCCGCAGGCAGGGCATCCGTATCTCCGTACTCGGCTTTTTATGATGCCGGAATAAACCAGACGGTACATAAACTTTCAATGAGCGTATCTGTAAAAATTAAAATATTATTTCCGCTGATTAACAGGGAAGAAGAAATAGAAAGGGAAATAATCATATCCGAGACCGTTATTGTCGGTGATGTTCCCGAAATGTTAATAACAAGGGAAAACTGATACACTCACCCGGATTTTGCAGGATTTTTATGCTCTATTCAGGTATTGACACTTAATGAAAAATGGTAGACAATTATTTACATACAAGAAATAAGTGTAAATTATTATATTATTATGCATTATAAGCATAATGCGACAGTCAGCTTTTTTGTTCAATCCTGTCGCAAATCCGGAAAAAAACAGGGGTGGTACTTATGCCGCTGATTCGAATAGTTTTGGCTGACCATGATTTTATGTACATAAATCATCTGGCACAGTGGTTTATTGAAAATAAACCCAGCCAGTTTCAAATCTCGGTTTTTACCGAAAAAGAAAGTTTTGACAGGTTTGTTTCAGAAAACGGGGACAGAATTGATATAATACTTGCCGCCGAAGATTTTCTTGTTGATAATGTCAGGCAGAATATAGAATCAGTTGTACTGGGACAAGCTGTTAGGCTTTCAGGATTACCTTCCGTTGAAAAGTATCAGCCCGCTCCTTCTGTTTGCTCGGAGATTCTGTCTATTCTTTCAGACAGCGTGACCGGTGCGGAAAAGTGGCTAAGTACAGGTAAAAGCCGTCTTATTGCCTGCTTTTCAACAAATACATGTTTGAAGTCAGCCCTGGCGATAATGCTGGCCAGTTTGTCAAATGATTATGTTTATATCAATTTCGAGTCATTCCCGTTTTATACCCTAAGTGACAATGTTCAGGATTACGGTAAAAATCTGTCGGATATACTGTACCATATAAAAAGCCGGAAAAGTAATCCGGTAATGGCGCTGGAAAGCGCGGTGGTGACGGGTGCAGGTCCATGCAGCTTTATTCCGCAGCTGGATAATCCAAGGGATTTATGGGAGCTTACCGACAACGAAATTGATGATTTAACCGAAACGCTTAAATCATGGGGACATTTTTCAAAGGTTATTGCAGATCTTGAATGCAACACCGGCCTGGTGACAATGAAAATGCTTGAGGCCGCATCGAATATATTGATACCGTTTGACAGAACAAATCAGCATCAGGTTCCGGGGATAAAGAACTTTTTAAAAAGTATCAACGGTTTGAACAATGAAAAAGTAAGGTGGGTTTTTTGCGGTAAAAGCGATGAATTACGTCTTCCGGAGGAACCCGGCAATCTTTTTGAACTGCCGTGGCTTAACGGATCCATACCGGTTTCCTGCGGTTTTTCGATTGATTCGGAAATGAAAAACCGCCTCGCAGATTTGCTTGAAAATTTGGGATAGGAAAATGCAGGTAAAAGGAGATGAACGGATGAGTTTTCAGCCTGATATTGAATTAATCAGGGAAATCCGTTATGAAGTTGTAAAAAGAACGGAATTATCAAGTGTTTCAGAAGATGAAATGGACAAGCTGCTTTTGTCCGCAACTGAAGAAGTTGTCTTTGAAAAAACAAGGCATCTGCATCTGGGTATATCCGATAAAAAGAGACTGGTTGAAACAGTATTCAATTCGTTAAGACGCCTCGATATTCTTGAACCCCTGCTGAAGGATCCTGAAATTACTGAAATTATGATAAACGGGCCGGATAGTATATTTATTGAAAAAAACGGGATTTCTGCGAAGACTCAGTTGAAATTTGAAAGCAGGGAACAGCTTGAAGATTTGATACAGCGAATAGTATCGAAAGTGAACAGAAGCGTTAACGAAGCCCAGCCTATTGTTGACGCAAGGCTTCCCGACGGCTCAAGGGTTAATGTGGTTTTGAGTCCTGTAGCGCTGAACGGGCCGCTGGTGACAATAAGAAAATTTCCCGAAAAGCCGGTGACAATGGAGATGCTGACAGAATCAGGCTCAATAACCGAAGAAGCGGCGGATTTCCTTAAAATACTGGTTCGTGCCAGGTACAACCTTTTCATATGCGGCGGAACGGGATCGGGTAAAACCACTTTTTTAAACGTTCTTTCAAAATTCATACCTTCAAACGAAAGAATTATAACAATAGAAGATTCTGCGGAATTAAGACTGTCAAACGTAGAAAACCTGGCACAGATGGAAACGCGGAATGCAAACACGGAGGGTGTTGGTGAAATACCCATGAAAGCCCTTATCAAAACATCCTTGAGAATGAGACCCGAAAGGATAATTGTCGGTGAGGTCCGCGGCGAGGAAGCTCTTGATATGCTGCAGGCAATGAATACAGGTCATGAAGGTTCCATGTCAACCGGGCATGCGAACTCCATAAGCGATATGCTTTCCAGGCTTGAAACCATGGTACTGATGGCAGCTCCTCTTCCTCTCGAAGCAATCAGGAAACAAATAGCATCAAGCCTTGACGTAATGATTTTCCTTTCCCGTTTCAGGGACGGAACACGAAAGGTTACCGAAATCTGTGAAGTTTTGGGCTGTTTTGGCGGGGAGGTGAAGCTGAACCCGCTTTACAGGTATGAAGAAGAAGGCGAAGACGGTGGCGGAAAAGTAACAGGCAGGCTGAAACCCACAGGTTCTGTGCTTAAGAATACCGAAAAAATAAAGCAGTATTTGGGCTGCCTGCCCGACCATCCCATGCTGAAAAAGTTGGCTTCACCCTAAAAGCATGGAAAGCTGAACTTTGCTTAAAAAGAGAAGTGAATGAAAAAAGAGCAGAACAAAAGGCTGAAAAATTCATTGTTGCCAAATGTATTGCTGTATGATATACTACTTTCGAATTAAATTACACACGTAGTTTGATTTGTAAAATTGTGCCCTTAACTGAAACCGGCAGCATGGCTGCTTTTTTTACGGTTTTATGTTTACGGGTGTTTTACAAAGGTGAAAACTACGGAGGTAAAACAGGAGGTTTAATATTATGTCTGTAATTTCTATGAAACAACTGCTCGAAGCAGGTGTCCATTTCGGGCATCAGACAAGAAGATGGAATCCCAAGATGGCGGAATACATCTTCACAGAAAGAAACGGAATCTACATTATCGATCTTCAGAAAACAGTTAAAAAACTTGAAGAGGCCTATTATTTTCTGCGCAGCGTAGTAATGGACGGAGGAGATGTTCTGTTTGTCGGAACAAAGAAACAGGCCCAGGACGCAATTCGCCAGGAAGCTGAAAGATGCGGCATGTTCTATGTGAATAACCGCTGGCTCGGTGGTATGCTGACCAACTTCAAAACCATCCAGAAGCGTATTGATCGTCTTAACGAGCTTCAGAAGATGGAAGATGAAGGTGTTTTTGATGTTCTTCCGAAGAAGGAAGTTATCAAGCTGAAACTTGAGATGGAAAAACTTCAGAAGAACCTGGGCGGCATCCGTGAAATGAAAAGACTTCCGGGTGCAGTATTTGTAGTGGATCCGAGAAAAGAAAGAATTGCAATTCTGGAAGCAAAAAAATTAGGTATTCCTATCGTTGCAATTGTAGATACTAATTGTGATCCAGACGAAGTTGACTATGTAATACCCGGTAACGACGATGCCATCCGCGCTGTCAAGCTGATTGCCGCAAAAATGGCTGATGCGGTAATAGAAGCAAGACAGGGAGAACAGACGGAACCCGTTGCAGCGAATGCGGAAACTGTTGAAGAAGAAAATTTTGATCTTGATGACATAAACATAGATGAAGAAGCCATTGATGAATCTGAAGATGATGATGAAGAAGAAGTTGAAGAATAACAGTTTAAAAGGTAGGGAGGATAATAATGGAAATAACTGCTAGTATGGTGAAAGAACTCCGTGAGAGAACGGGCAGCGGTATGATGGATTGCAAGAAGGCACTTGTTGAATGCAACGGCGACATGGACAAGGCCATCGAATATCTCAGGGAAAAAGGCTTGGCAACAGCTGCGAAAAAAGCCGGAAGAATTGCTGCAGAAGGTATTGTTGATGCATATATTCATGGCGGCGGAAGAATCGGTGTTCTGGTTGAAGTCAATATTGAGACTGATTTCGCTGCCAAGAACGAAGAGTTCAGAAGTTTTGTAAAAGATATTGCAATGCAGATAGCAGCAAGCAATCCTCAGTATGTCAGAAGGGAAGAAGTTCCTGAGGAAGTAATTGAGAGAGAAAAGGAAATACTCAAGGCTCAGGCCATGAATGAAGGAAAACCGGCCAATATAGCAGAAAAAATGGTTGCCGGACGTATTGAAAAATTCTTCAAGGAAGTTTGTCTGCTTGAACAGCCCTTTATCAAGGATACCGACAAAACTGTACAGGATGTTCTTACCGAGAAGATTGCCACAATAGGCGAGAACATTAATATCCGTCGTTTTGCTCGCTTTGAAATGGGTGAAGGTCTTGAGAAAAAGGACGAAAACTTCGCAGAAGAGGTAATGAAACAGATTAAATAGTTCAAATAAAAGGGTATATTAATAGAAAATATTAATATACCCTTTTCAATGTAAGCAAAAAATGCCGCAAATGTATTCAATTAGGCTTTGTTAACTTAGTATGAAAGAAATGAGACCTGAAAGGCCTCTGGTAGGTTTAAAAAAGGGAAAAACCTACAAATGGAAACGCCTAAGTGTAAGATAACACGAAAAAAAGATACGTGCA
>Ga0134091_1000618_pt1 | contig 32260 bp, 29 predicted proteins | sample 2_5taG_FD_94451 | JGI IMG/M metagenome (GOLD analysis project Ga0134091, IMG submission 94451) | Switchgrass degrading microbial communities from high solid loading bioreactors in New Hampshire, USA - 2_5_20_6_A2 metaG | ecosystem: Engineered > Bioreactor > Semi-continuous > Anaerobic >...
ATACACTGTTCAATTTTCAATGTCCAATGCCTTCATCCGGCTCGCTGCTTCGCTTTCGGCTCCCCGCCTCAGCAGCAGCTTTATCATCTTACCATCGTCCCGCTCTCTTGTCAAGTGCTTTTTTTATCTTTTAAAAATTTCTTGAAGCGGCCTGAATAATTCTTTTATTTTTATGCCATGTCTGATTTCGACTCTTGATTTTATTATTGATATATAATTTCTTTTATATAATGCGCCACTTCAGTCTTGACAAGCCAATTATTTATTGATGCACTTTTCAACAATTTCAAAGGACAGCTAGAATATAATATCTCAAATCCGTCAGTTTGTAAATAAAAAATTAGTAATTTTCTACTGGTTTTTTTCACCAATATGATATATAATAAAAATTGCATTGATTCTTTCATAATTGTTAATTTGTTATCAACTATTTACCCCCCCTAATATGCTTTATGTTTTTGTACGGGCACCTAAATTTAGGATGTCCCCCTTTTTTTTGCCCTGATAAATAATTTGTGAGTTGTGTTTGCTTTCCTGCAAGGATGATTGGCTGGTTCAATAAAAAACACCTCCGGATTTCTGACCGGCGGTGTTTTAAATATGTCCGCTTTGTTCTTTCATTATATCATTTCTTCATTCCTGGTCATTTTCATTGTTATCTTCATTGAAGTCTCCGTTTCCGTTTCCATTGCACTTGGCATCTGCTGAAATTCGCGCAAGGGCCACAACTTTATTGTTCTCGGATGTCCTCATCAGGGTAACGCCCTGGGTCACCCTGCTTAAAACACTGATTTCGTTTACTTCCATACGAATTATCGTGCCGTCGGATGAAATTAACATCACGTCATCGTCGTCGCACACTGACAGAGCGCCAACGAGATAGCCCGTCTTTTCCGTTACGCGATAGGTAAGAATACCTTTTCCGCCTCTTGCCTGTAATTTGTATTCTTCAAGGTCAGTTCTCTTGCCGAAGCCATTCTCGGTAACGACCAGCAGGGTTGTATTCTCGAAATAAGGGACCATGGAAATAACCTCATCGTCTTCATCAAGACGTATTCCGATAACGCCCATGGACGCCCTGCCCATTGGCCGTGTGTCCTTTTCGTTGAAACGAATGGCCATACCTTTCTTTGTAATGAGGAAGATGTCAAAAGAACCATCTGTCACCCTTGTTCCTATAAGTTCATCCCCCTCTTTCAGGGTAATAGCCGCAATCCCGCTGCTCCGTATATTTGAGTACTGGTCAAGGGGCGTCTTTTTGACCATACCTTTTTTGGTTGCCATGAAAAGATACATATCCTTTTCGTCGCCGTGAAGTTTTATTCCGGCAGTTATCTTTTCATCACTGTCAAGCTGCAGGAGATTAACCACGGCTGTTCCCCTCGCCTGGCGTCCGGCCTCGGGTATCTCCCAGGCTCTGAGCCTGTAAACTTTGCCCTTGTTGGTAAAGAACAACAGGTGACGGTGGGTGGAAGTGGTAAATATATCGGTAACAAAATCGTCTTCCCGCGTGGTAAGGCCCAAAACACCCTTTCCGCCCCTTCTCTGGCTTCTGAATTCATCAATCGGCGTGCGCTTGATATAACCATAATGGGTCAATGTGACAACTACATCCTCTTCCTTGATTAAATCCTCCATTTCAAATTCAGATTCATCCATTGTCAGTTTGGTTCTTCTCTCATCACCGTATTTGTTTTTGATCTCGGTCAGTTCTTCCTTTATTATTCCATGGACAAGTTCGGGTTTCGCAAGAACATCCTTATAGTATGCTATCTTTTTGAGGAGGTCGTTATATTCTTCCTCCAGCTTTTCTCTTTCAAGACCGGTTAAACGTCCCAGCCTCATGTCAACAATAGCCTGCGCCTGTTTCTCACTTAAGCCGAATCTTTCGCACAGTCGTTCCTTTGCAAGGGCTTCAGTCCTCGAACTCCTGATTATGTTTATCACTTCATCAAGGTTATCCAGGGCTATTTTCAGACCTTCCAGAATATGTGCCCTTGCTTCGGCCTTTTCAAGTTCATATTTCGTTCTGCGGCGGATTACGTCTTCCTGATGTTTTACGTAATAATAAATGCATTCCTTGAGATTTAAAATTTTAGGTTCAAACTTGCCTTCTTTTGTCTGGATAAGCGCAAGCATATTGGCATTGAAAGTATCCTGCATCTGGGTATACTTGAACAGTTGATTCAAAATCAGATTGGCATTGGCATTCTGTCTCAGTTCAATAACTATGCGCATGCCGTTTCTATCGGATTCATCCCTTAAATCCGAAATTCCCTCTATTCTTTTCTCTTTGACAAGCTCGGCAATCTTCTCAATAAGCCTTGCTTTGTTTACCTGATATGGAAGTTCAGTAACAACTATTCTCTGCCGGTTTTTCGCAAAGGTCTCTATATCCGTGACCGCCCGTACTACAATGCGTCCCTTTCCGGTCGTATAGGCATCGCGCACCCCGCTTTTCCCCACAATAATACCACCGGTAGGAAAGTCTGGGGCTTTGATGACCTTCATCAATTCATCTATAGAAATATCAGGATTATCTATATATTTTATTATTCCGTCTATGGTTTCGCTGAGGTTATGCGGCGGTATGTTGGTTGCCATACCTACTGCTATTCCGGACGAACCGTTTACAAGAAGGTTCGGGAATCTCGAAGGAAGTACCACAGGCTCAACTTCATGTTCATCAAAGTTGGGTTTGAAATCAACCGTATCCTTGTTGATGTCACGAAGCATTTCAAGGGCTATTTTCGTAAGCCTTGCCTCGGTATAACGCATAGCGGCAGGAGGATCGCCATCAATTGAACCAAAGTTGCCATGACCGTCAATAAGTGTATATCTCAATGAAAAATCCTGCGCCATTCTGACCAAACTGTCATATACGGCAGCATCACCATGAGGATGGAATTTACCCAGTACTTCACCTACAGTAGTGGCACACTTACGATATGCTTTGTCCGGTGTGAATCCCAATTGATTCATAGCATACAGTATCCTCCGGTGTACAGGCTTCAAACCATCCCTGACATCCGGAAGGGCACGGTCAACTATGACACTCATGGCATAGTCAATAAATGACTGCTTCATTTCCATCTCGATATCCACCGGGATAATACGATGGTTCACATTGGGATTTCCTATATTTCCGCTATTTTCGGACATAAAAAGCTTCCTTTCATCTCTTTTGTTCAGAATTTATTGTACCCACTATGTAATACATACCTTTATATTTTAATAAACATTTCCTGTGATGTCCATCTTTGAATGACTGTAATATGAAGCGATGCAGCAGCACGGAACAAAAAAGGCTACCTCCATCGTCCGAAGCATGGTGAACCATCTGCCCGATTTGTGCTGCAAATATATTTTACCGGAGAGCGTAAATACGATACAGTATATCTGGCAGTTCAATAGGTTTTAAAAGTGCAAAAAAAAACCCGCCTGTACAGGCAGGTAAGTGATGGAGATCGCATATGTGAACCAACAGGTTATTGAGCCTTTTTCAGATCGCTTTGTTTTGGAATGCGAACAATAAATTCAAGGTATTCGCCCCTGTCGATCTGTGCGGCACGGGCATTTACACCTGATTTTTTCATGGTATCTATTGCCTGGCGTATTGTATTCACAAAAATTCTGATATCTTTAATTGACTTTGTCACACGGGATTTGCTGTCTGTTTCTTTGGAAAGATTGCAGTATTTTTCAAGAACTTTTTGTACAAGTTCTTCCGTCTTCCTTACATTCAAGCCTTTTTCAACTACTTTCTGCAAAACTTTGAGCTGAAGCTGCTCGTCGTCAAGTTTCAGAAGTGCCCTGGCATGCCTTTCCGTTAATCCGTTGTCTGTCAGTATTTTTTTCACCATGGGAGGAAGTCTTAAAAGTCTTATTTTATTTGCTATTGTTGACTGGCTTTTACCTATTTTCTGAGCAAGTTGTTCCTGGGTGAGACCATGTTCTTTTATAAGATTAAGGTATCCTTCCGCTTCTTCCAGATATCCTAAATTCTCCCGCTGAAGATTTTCTATTAAGGCCATTACAGCCGAGTCATCCTCGCTGACATCCACTATTATTGCAGGTATTTCTTTCTGTCCTGTCATGGCTGTTGCTCTGAGCCTGCGTTCTCCGGCAACCAGTTCATAATGGGTATTTGATATTTTTCTGACATTGATGGGTTGAATTACACCATATTCCTTGATGGATTTACATAATTCGTCCATACTGGACTGATCAAATTTTTTTCTTGGCTGATACGGATTAGGCCTTATCAAATCAATCGGGATCATAGTAATTTCTTTGTTTTTGGGTTTTTTGTCCTCAGACTTCTTTTCTAAACCTGGAATCCTGAACTTTGTAGCAATCATAAGACACCTTCCCTTTCATTCTCTTTTGTGTATTGGCACATTTATCTAATGATAAAAGTATTCGTCTTATGATTGCTTCATCCTTTTTTTCCGGAAAGGAAAATATCGCAAAAATACGCATAATCAGCGCGTTTCAGCAACTATTTTATAGGCGACTTTGTCGGTTTCCCGCTTTTTCTCGGATAATTTGAAGGAGTTTGTCGATACTTTTTAATCATTACAATACATCTTTTATTTTCGGAATTGTAAAGGGTAAACTCCCTTACATCAACAATCTCTCCGCCAAGAACCTTCAAAGCTTTTTGTGATTCTTTGAGTTCCTCTTTTATATCGGGTCCTTTCATGGCAATAAAGGTGCCACCCAATTTAACAAACGGCAGACAGTATTCCAGGAGCACTGGAAGAGCTGCGACAGCCCTTGCCACCGCTATGTCGAATTGTTCCCTGAAATCCTTCTTAATGCCAAAATCCTCTGCGCGTCCATGAAAGACCTCTATGTCCTTCAATGAAAGCCTTTTCAATACCTCTTCAAGGAAATTGACCCTTTTTGCAAGGGAATCCAGGAGTGTCACTTTAAGTTTATCATCGGCTATTTTCATGGGAACGCCGGGAAAACCGGCGCCTGTACCCACATCAATCACAGTCGCTGCGTTTTCGGGCATAACCTGAAAAACAGAAAGGGAATCCAGGAAATGCTTTATTGTTATTCCCTCCTCATCAGTAATGGCAGTCAGATTGATTTTTTCATTCCATTCAATGAGAAGCTTCGCGTACGTCGAGAACTTGTCCAGCTTTTTATCGGACAATTTTATATTAAATTTTTCGGCTTCATTTTTCAGCAGGGCCAAATATTCACTGCCCAACATAGCTAAAATCCTCCAGAGATTCAGTGATTTTAGTTCCTGTCATTGCTCTTTCTTTTCAATGCCTCCAGATAAATCAACAGCACGGAAATATCCGCCGGGGATACACCTGAGATCCTGGAAGCCTGTCCAAGTGATTCAGGTCTTAATTTGCTCAGTTTCTGCCTTGCTTCATTGCTGAGACCCTGGATTTTTTCATAATCCAGATCTTCAGGAAGTCTCCTTTCCTCCATCCTCTTGAATTGCTCTATCTGTTTAAGCTGGCGCTGAAGATAGCCTTCATACTTGATGCTTATTGTCACCTGTTCCTTTACTTCTCTTGAAAGCTCCCTTGCCAGCCCTATTTCAGAAAGGTGGTCATATTCAATTTCCGGTCTTCTCAAAAGATCATAAAGGCTTATTCCCGACACTATTTTCGCGCTGCCGTGCCTTTCCAGGAAATCATTTATTTCATGGCCCGGAGAAATCATGGTCTTCTTAAGGCGTTCCAGCTCCTGCTCAATGTTCTTTTTCTTCTCCAAAAAGCGTCTGTATCTTTCATCTGTCACAAGCCCTATCTTTCTTCCAAGCTCAGTAAGCCTCATATCGGCGTTATCCTGTCTCAGCCATAACCTGTATTCCGCCCTTGATGTCATCATCCGGTAAGGCTCATTTGTGCCTTTTATCACCAGGTCGTCAATCAGAACGCCTATGTAGGCCTGTGACCTGTCAAGAATAAATGGCTCGCGTTTTTTTATCTTCAGAGCCGCATTAATACCGGCCATGATCCCCTGGGCGGCAGCTTCCTCATAACCTGAGGTTCCGTTTATCTGGCCCGCGGAAAAAAGCCCGTGGATTTCCTTGAATTCAAGCGAAAGTTTAAGCTGTGTCGGGTCTATGCAGTCATATTCAATTGCATATGCCGGTCTCATAACCCTGGCCTTCTCAAGTCCAGGTATTGAGTGGATGATTTTTATCTGGACATCCTCCGGCATGCTTGTTGAAACTCCCCCAAGATACATCTCCAATGTGTTGAGACCCATAGGCTCGACAAAGACCTGATGCCTTTCCTTGTCCTTAAATCTCACTACCTTGTCTTCAATCGACGGACAATATCTGGCCCCTACCCCTTTTATCTCCCCGCTGTACATTGGGGACCTGTAAAGGTTTTCATTTATAATTCTGTGGGTTTCCGGGTTAGTGTATGTCATATAACACATTACCCGGTTTTCCCCCGGATTGTCTGTCATAAAGGAAAAAGGTACTATTTCCTCGTCCCCGGGCTGTTCAATAAGTTTGGAAAAATCTATCGATCTTCGGTTGATCCGGGCAGGGGTACCGGTTTTAAATCTCATAAGTTCAATTCCAAGGGCCTTTAAATTGTCTGAAAGTTTGTTGGCAGGAAAAAGTCCGTCAGGTCCGCTGTTAATACTTACATCACCAATAATGATCCTGCTTCTTAAATAGGTTCCTGTTGTCAAAACAACCGCTTTGGCAAGATATATGATTCCGGTATGGACCCGCACGCCTTTGACTTTTTTATTTTCAGTCAGTATTTCAGTAACTTCGGCCTGTTTGAGATCCAGGTTTTCCTGTTTCTCAAGAGTCAATTTCATATATTGCTGATAGGCGCGCCTGTCAATCTGGGCCCTCAGAGAATACACGGCAGGCCCTTTGCTCCGGTTCAGTATCTTTGACTGAATAAAGGTGGCATCGGCAGCAATACCCATCTGCCCTCCCAGTGCGTCAATCTCACGGACCAGGTGGCCTTTGGCCGTTCCCCCTATATTGGGGTTGCAAGGCATATTTGCTACACTGTCCAGGTTAAGAGTAAAAATCGCGGTACTGCAGCCAAGGCGGGCAGCCGCAAGGGCGGCTTCACATCCCGCATGGCCTGCACCCACAACTATCACATCGTATTCTCCGCCAATGTATTCATTCATATATCCAAAATCACCTTTTCCAAAATATCAGTTCGTTTGTTTTTTATCTATTTACCGATGCAGAAACGTGAGAAAATGGTATTGATTACGTCTTCATCGGCGTGATGCCCGGTAATTCTGCCCAGCTCTTCCAAAGCAGCTCTCATGTCAAGAGCAATTATATCCAAAGTCAGTCCCTGATCAACTGAATTCAGGCATGACTTCAGAAAGTCCGCTGCCTTTCTGAGCTGATGCTCATGTCTGGCATTTGTTATCAGAACCTGGTTGTCCATATCCTGGTTATTTTCGGTAGCATATCTCACTATGGCCTCTTTAAGCTTATCAATGCCTGTATCATCAGCGACTGAAATCATAAGCGCCTGGGGATATTCATTCTCCAGCTTTTTAAGCTCGCTGCTTCCAATAAGATCTGTTTTGTTGAAAACCAGCACATAAGGTTTCTTTTCTTCTTCCACTTTTGAGATGATATCTTTGTCTTCCTCCGTAAGGTTCTCCGCGGCATTTGCCATAACTATGACATAATCTGCTTCTTCAAGGGCCTTTACGCTTCTTTCAACTCCCAGCTGTTCAACAATGTCCTGTGTCTTTCTTACTCCCGCCGTATCCACAAGTTTTACCGGCACCCCTTCTATGCTTATATATTCTTCTATAATGTCCCGGGTTGTGCCGGGGATGTCAGTGACAATGGACCGGTTTTTCCGGGTAAGATAATTCATTAAGGAAGATTTGCCCACATTCGGCCTGCCTGCAATTACAACTTCCATACCTTCCCTGAGCAGCTTGCCTAAATGAAAACTTTTTATGAGAGTATCAAGTTCTTCAATTATTTCTTCAGATGCCTGCTTAACCTGTGCCGAAGTTACTTCTTCCTCATCGTATTCCGGATAATCCAGATTTACTTCTATATGCGACAGGATGTCAATTATCCTTTCCCTGATCTCGTTTATCTTATTTGAAACAGACCCCTCAAGCTGTTTTACTGCAACTTTTGAAACCCTTTCGGTCCTGGCCTGGATAATATCCATAACTGCCTCGGCCTGAGAAAGGTCAATCCTTCCGTTAAGAAACGCCCTCTTTGTAAATTCGCCGGGTTCTGCGGGAACCGCACCAACTTTATACAACAAGTCAAGCAGGGATCTTGCAATGGAATAGCCTCCATGGCTGCTTATCTCCACAACGTCTTCCCGGGTATAAGTCCTGGGGGCGGCCATTTTTGTAAGCAGCACTTCATCTATCACTTCTCCGGTAAAAGGAGAGACTATCTTACCATACTGGACTGTATGGCTTTCCTGATCCTTTACTTTTCTCTTTCCCTTAAATATCCTGTCAGCAATTTCAAAAGAATCAGGTCCGCTCAATCTTATGACTGTAATACCTGCATTCCCGACTGCCGTTGAAATTCCTGCAATAGTAGTATCCATCGTACCACACATTCCTTCTGTCATATTTTAACATATTTAAAAAGACAACGGTTACCCGTTGTCGGATGAAAATCAATGTTTCCGTTTACAGCAAACCAAAAATGAAATGGATGACCGGGATGTTTCAGTTCCCGTATCTGTAGCGGATAACGACTTTTCGGTTAGGCTCCTCTCCTATGCTGTAAGTTTCCACATACTTATGATTCTGCAGAGCTGAGTGTATTATTCTCCTTTCATAGGAATTCATGGGTTCAAGGGTCAGATTTTTCCGGGTTCTTACCGCTTTTTCCGCCATTCTTTTTGCAAGACGGATCAGAATTTCTTCGCGTTTCTTCCTGTAATTTGCGGCATCCAGGATTATTCTCTTGTATAAATCCAGCTTTCTGTTAACAACAAGACTTAAAAGGTACTGAAGCGCATCCAGAGTTTCACCGCGATGTCCGATCAATAAACCTATGTTGTCCCCGTCAAGCCTGATATATATCTCTTCGTCATCTTCCTCAATTTCAATGGAAGCATCTATATCCATGAATTCAAATACTGGTAGCAAAAAATCTTCTGCGATTTTTACAATATTTACTTTCTCAGTGACTTTTACCACTGCATTTTTGTTGCCTATAAAACCAAAAATTCCTTTGTTTCCTTCTTCAATTATCTCTATATCTGCTTCTTCCAGTTCTATTTCAAGCTCATCCAGTGCCAGTTTTATTGCCTCATCAACGCTTTTTGCTTCTTTTACCACTGACCTTAACAACTTTTCCATCCTCCTTACCCGACTTATTCACAGGATTATTATCCGGTTTGTTTTCCGGTTTGTTATCGGTTTTCATGAATATATTAAGAAACTTTTGCTGCACGTATGACAGTAAGTTATTGAGCAGCCAATAAAACGATAGTCCCGACGGAGTTGAAAAACCTATCCACAGTGTCGTAAGAGGCATCATCCAGAACATACCCTTTCCGGCACATCCGGCATTGGCATTTTCCTTGCCTTCCGGCATCTGGGGCATCATAGACTTATAGGACAATATAGTTGTAGCCAGCGCCAAAGCAAGAATAATCAGCGGCGGTATATATGTTGACGGATATTGGGATATGGTTTTTACGTCATACGTCGGCTGAATTCCCAGGTTGAATATTTTGAACATTTTCAGGTTAAAGTTTTTTAAAATTTCCTTCTTACTTTCAGTTAAAGTCTGGTTTTCCTCAATGATTTCGGGATGGTTGTTTATAACATCTATAAGCCTGATTTCGAAATGAGAATCTCTTTGGGTAAACTTATTGTATATTTCTATAGGATTGTCCTTTATTTCCTCATATGTTTCCTTCCCGACATTTCCGTAAGCAAGATAGCCATTTTCCACCGAGACAACAGTCATCTCCCCGATTGCCTTTGCAGGTATAGAAAGCATATATGACATGGGCATCCTTATAACATAAAAAAGTGCCAGCATAATTGGGAGCTGAATTAACAGGGGAAGGCATCCGGAAGCCGGATTGTAACCTTTTTCCTGGTAAAGTTTCAAGGTTTCTTCCTGTAACTTTTCTTTGTCATTTTTATACCGTTTCTGGATTCTTTCCAGTTCCGGCTGTATTTCCTTCATCTTCTGGCTCGATTTCATCTGATTAATTGTAAATGGCAGAAGAACGATTCTGTATACTATAGTAAAGAAAACCAAGGATAATGCATAGTTGTGGAATCCTATAGTATTATATATAAAATACATCAGTTTCCCGAAAATCAACGCGATAGCATTTAACATATATTTTCCTCCAGACAATTACTTAACAGGGTCGTATCCTCCCGGGTGAAACGGATGACATTTAAGCAGCCTTCGTATGGTCAGGTATAATCCTTTCACTGTTCCATAACGTTCCAGAGCGTCAAGGGCATAATTTGAGCATGTCGGATAAAACCTGCATGCATGCTTTCCTTTGAGAGGAGAAATAAACTTCTGATAAAACCTTATTAAAACTCTGAGCAGTTTCCCCATTTATTCTTCCCTGTCCAAATCTTCTATCAGGTTCAGTTTTCTGAGCAGGTACCTTAACTCTTTTCCAACGGAATCAAGAGATGCGGTATCTTCTGCTTTCCTCGCTACTATCACAATATCCATGCCAACTTTTATCTGAACATCTATTATTCTCAAATTTTCCCTTATTAATCGTCTCATTCTGTTCCGGGATACAGCATTTCCTATTTTTTTACTTGTAGTGATGCCGATACGTACAGCGTTCAGATTGTTCGGAAGGGCATATACAACCAAATTGCGAGTGGCAGAGTATTTTCCTTTACTATAAACCCGCTGGAATTCCCAATTCTTCGTCAAAACCAGATACTTACCCATTTTATATTCTCTCAAATAGAAGAAAAGACCAAAATCTTGGTCTTTAAGCAGTTAATCTCTTTCTGCCTTTTAATCTTCTTCTTCTTAAAACTTTTCTTCCATTCGCGGTTTTCATTCTTTTTCTGAAACCGTGCTCTTTTTTACGCTGCCTCTTCTTTGGCTGATAAGTACGTAGCATTCGGGCACCTCCGTTCGATCTTTGTATGTGAACAACTATTCATTATTATCTTCTGCATATGCTTAAATATTATATACGACTAAACCTTGATAAGTCAAGAAAAAGTGGAAAATGAATATATTGAAACCCGGTATAAAGTTTGATATATTTAAGTATACGGTATACGGCAATAAGATATTGGAGGAATTTCGGTGTCAGCGAATCTGAAAGAAACCTGGAATAAAGTGATGCAGCTTTTGGAAGAAGAAATGACAAGTGTCAGTTTCAGCACATGGATAGAACCCATTGTTCCTGTTTCTTGCAATGATAATTGTGTAGTTCTGGAAGTTCCTTCTGAATTTAATTTTGGTATAATTAAATCCCGTTATAAGGATCTCATACAAAACGCTTTCAGAATAGTTACACATAAAAACCTGGAAATCGAATTATGTGTAAAATCATCAGAAAACGCAAGCATCGTCAATAATAAAAAAAACACGGAAGATACACAGATATCATCAATATTGAACCCCAAATACACCTTCAGTACATTTGTAAAAGGAAGCGGAAATCAACTGGCGCATGCCGCTGCCCTGGCAGTAGCTGAAGCGCCGGCCGCTGCGTATAACCCTCTGTTTATATACGGAGGAGTAGGTCTTGGTAAAACCCATCTTATGCATGCAATAGGTCATTACGTCCTGGAAAATAACTCAAATATGAAGGTTCTCTACACTTCTTCCGAGAAATTCACGAATGAACTGATAAACGCCATCAGGGACGATAAAAACGAAGAGTTCAGAAACAAATACAGGAATATCGATGTCCTGCTAATAGACGACATTCAGTTCATCGGTGGGAAAGACAGGACACAGGAAGAGTTTTTCCATACTTTCAATGCTTTGTATGAAGCCAACAAACAGATTGTCATATCCAGCGACAAACCTCCCAAGGAAATTCTCACTTTGGAAGAAAGGCTTAGATCTAGATTTGAATGGGGTCTTCTTGCAGATATCCAGGCCCCTGACACTGAAACCAGGATAGCAATATTAAGGAAAAAATCAGAACTTGAAAAATACGATATACCTGACAATGTCCTGGAATACATAGCCAATAATATAGAATCAAACATTCGGGAACTGGAGGGCGCCCTTAACAGGGTCATAGCATATGCGTCCCTGACTGGAGCCCCGGTAACCCTCGAACTTGCCCAGGACTGTCTGAAACAGATTATTGAAGGTTACTCTGTTGCCAATATTGATCACAACACTATTATGAAGGTTGTCTGCCGGTATTATGATATTACGCCTGAGCAATTAAGGTCCAAAAAGAGATCCCGCGAAGTCGCCTTTCCAAGACAGGTTGCCATGTACCTCTGCAGGGAACTTACCGGAATGTCTTTGCCCAGGATAGGCCAGATTTTCGGCGGAAGGGACCACACAACAGTCATGCACGCCTGCGAAAAGATACAAAGCGAAATGGACACCAACAGCGAAGTCAGACGTGCAATTTCCGAAATGAAGAGGAACATTACCGGCAAAAACATATTTTCCACAGAATCCCTGTGAATATGTTTATAACAAAATGTGAACAAAACAATACAAAATTTATTGTCAACAAAAACAGAAAAAACGCGACAAACTTATCAACAATTTTTTAACACATAAAAACAGCGAAATTTGCGGACTTTGACAGGTTATCAACATTTTCAACATCACTTACTATTATTATTACTGAAAAATAAATGAATCAAAAAAAAAGAAACAGAGGAGAGAAAAATGAAAGTCACCGTTCTGAAACAAGATCTGCTTGATGCCATTAATATCGTACAAAAAGCCGTAATGCCTAAATCAACGACTCCCATACTTGAAGGTATATATATTGAGGCCAATGAAAACCTGAAACTCGTAGGAAACAGCTTTGAACTTGGCATACAGTATACCGTCAACGCAGATATCCAACAAAAAGGATCTGTCGTCATTAACGCCCGAATTTTCGGAGAAATCGTAAAACGCCTGCCAGATGCCCCCGTTTTCATCGAAGTAGTCGAAAACAACAAGGTAAGAATTGAATGCATAAATTCATTCTTTGAAATTTTTGGTTTGAGCGGAGAAAATTACCCATTACTTCCTGAAGACAACAACAATCTTCAGCTTACATTGCCCCAGGCAACATTAAAAGACCTGATCCGGCAGACAATTTTCTCAGTTGGAAATGATGAAAACAGGAAAATAATGACAGGAGCCCTTATGCAGGCTGAAAACAGCGAAATAAAGATTGTCACACTTGACGGTTTCAGAATGGCCGTCTGCCGTGCCGTAATAAAAGACAACGTAGAGTTTAAAGTAATCATACCCGGCAAAAATATGAATGAAATACTGAGAATACTGGATACTACCGATGATCCTGTAAAAATTTCCCTTTCAGGAAACACAGTGTCTTTCATCCTGGAAAACTGCAGAATAGTTTCGAATGTACTGGACGGGGAATTCATGAATTATAAGAGTTATATCCCTTCCCAGTTCGAAACAGTGATTGAGATAAACACCAAAGACTTTACCGAAAGCCTCGAAAGAGCCTCATTGATTTCTTCAGACGTAAAGCGTTATCCTGTACGGCTTCAGATAGAGGAGGACACGCTTACTGTACATTCCGTTACAGACATTGGTGTCTCAAAGGAAACATTAAAAATAGAAAACAAAGGATCTGATTTAATAATCGGATTTAATCCCAGGTATCTGATAGACGCATTGAAATCCATATCCGATGAGAAAGTCAAAATTTCCTTCAGTTCCTCGATAGGGCCCTGCATTATTACGGCCGTCGACAGTGAAGACTATCTTTATCTGATTTTACCAGTGAGATTAGCGAATGTCAGATGAGGTTTGTTATGAAAGAGATAAAAATAAAGACTGATTATATAAAACTGGGCCAGTTTATGAAGCTAACAAGGATTACTGGCACGGGAGGCGAAGTTAAGTCTTTCCTTGATAATAATGAAGTCCTGGTAAATGACCTAAAAGAAAACAGACGGGGACGCAAGCTTAAAGACGGAGATATAGTCTTTTTTAATGGCCAGCACTACAAAATTGTTCGAGACGGTGAAGTATTGTGACCGTAAAGAATTTGAAAGTCAAAAATTTCAGGAACTATGAGATTCTGGATATCAATTTCAGTAAAAGCATCAACATACTTTATGGCCACAATGCTCAAGGCAAGACAAATGTTCTGGAAGCCCTTCATATTGCTTCTGCAGGTAAGTCACACAGAACAAACAATTATTGTGATTTGATAAAGAACGGTGAATCATCCTTTGAGGTATACCTGACAACATGCCTGGGGGACAGAGAAAATACAATAAAGATAAGATATATAAAAAATAAGGGTAAATATATTGAGATCAATGGCGTAAAACGGGACAAGCTTTCAGATATACTGGGTCATTTTAATGTGATAATGTTTTCTCCCGAAACCCTGGAAGTAATAAAAGGTTCACCTTCAGTAAGAAGAAAATTCCTTGACATTCTTCTCTGCCAGACAAATCGCAATTATTTATATTATCTTCAGCAGTATAACTCGCTCATAAAGAATAAGTCCGTGACTTTAAAAAAAAGCAGGAATGAAGAAAAATATCTGGATATAATTCCTATATGGAACGAAAAAATTTCTTTTTACGGCGGAAAAATTGCTGCCATTAGAATGAATGCCATCAGTATCCTGGACAGATATATGAAAAGGGAAATGGAGAAAATCACCGCTGGCAGTGAAACCTCTTCATTAGAATACAAAACATTTTGTGACTTTGATGAAAAATCGGATGAAAAATATTTTGAAAACCAGCTTAAAAAAAAGCTTGAAAGCGGAACAGAAAATGAGCTTAATCATGCCCAGTGCCTGTACGGAATTCACAGGGATGACTTTGAAGTTTATCTGAATGAGATGAATTCAAGGTTCTACTGTTCCCAGGGACAGCAAAGGACACTTGCGCTATCGCTGATTATTGCCGAGCTTCATTTTATAGAAGATCTTAAAGGAGAAAAGCCCGTGCTCCTTTTGGATGACGTTATGTCAGAGCTTGATATCAACCGTCAGAATTACCTTATACAAGGTTTATATGATGTACAGACAATTATAACAGCAACCGATTCATTGGCTTTTGAAAGCCTGAAAAACAGAGATATAAAGAGATTTTACGTTGAAAAAGGAAGAGTTTATTATAAAAGTTGAAACTGATTGAAATTTGGAATAAAATTGATTGGTGATTGTTATGTTCCTGCATCTTGGAAACAATGAAGTAATACCTGTAAAAGATATAGTTGCTATAATGGATTTGGAGAAAACAACAACCACGAACACTGCACGTGAATTTTTAAAATTCTGTGCAGAAAATGATATGATAAAAACTATAGGGAATGAAATGCCTAAATCATTTATTGTCACTGTAAGAGACGGAAAGCAGACTGTATTTTTGTCTCCTATTTCTACTTCCACTTTGACAAAACGTATTTCCAGAATAGCACAAAAGTCAGGAGGAAGAAGTACTGATGTCCTTAAAGAATTCTAATAACTACACCGAAGATCAGATCCAGGTCCTGGAGGGCCTTGAAGCTGTGAGAAAAAGACCCGGCATGTATATCGGCAGCACTTCGCTGAGAGGACTTCATCATCTTGTTTATGAAATAGTAGACAACAGTATTGATGAAGCCCTTGCTGGTTATTGTGACCAGATCACGGTAATTATCAACGAAGACAACAGTATAACAAATATTGACAATGGAAGAGGTATTCCTCCGGGATTACATCCAAAACTTGGTAAACCCACTCTAGAGGTTGTCCATACTGTTTTGCATGCCGGCGGGAAATTTGGAGGAAATGGATACAAGGTCTCAGGCGGTCTTCATGGAGTTGGAGCTGCAGTAGTCAATGCTTTGTCAAAATGGATGGAAGTAGAAGTAATGAGGGATGGAAAAATATATAAACAGCGCTATGAAAGAGGTGTTCCTGTAACAGGAGTAGAGATTATTGGTGAATGTGATCCGGATACCACTGGTACAAAAACTTCTTTCTATCCTGATGAAGAGATATTTGACGAAGTAAAATTCGATTTTGAGGTTCTCCTGAAAAGATTCAGGGAAATGGCATTTCTTAACAACCATATTACTATTACTCTGATTGACAAAAGAGAGGAAGAGGAGAAAAAGGTTGTTCTGCATTACGAAGGAGGTATAAGCTCTTTTGTCGAGTATATAAACAAGAATAAAGAAACAATTCATCCTGAGATAATATTTTTTGAAACCAAGAAGGATGATATTGAAATTCAGGTTGCGATGCAATATACAGATTCATTCAATGAGAATGTTTTCAGCTATGCCAACAACATTGCAACCACGGAAGGCGGAACTCATGTAACCGGTTTTAAATCCGCAATCACAAAAGTAATAAATGATTATGCGAGAAAACACAACTATCTTAAGGAAAATGACAGGAACCTTTCAGGTGAAGACGTAAGAGAAGGTTTGACTGCGATTATTTCTGTAAAACTTACTAATCCTCAGTTTGAAGGGCAGACGAAGACAAAACTCGGTAACGCGGAGATACGTTCTTTCACTGAAAGTGTTGTTACCGAAAAATTATCTTGCATCCTGGAAGAAAATCCGAGGCTTGCAAAAACCATTGTAGAAAAAACCCTGCTTTCTTTCAGGGCACGAGAGGCTGCCCGAAAGGCAAGGGAAATGACAAAGAGAAAATCTGCTCTTGAATCCACTTCATTGCCTGGAAAACTTGCCGATTGTTCTGAAAAGGATCCGGCTAAATGTGAAATATTCATAGTAGAAGGTGATTCGGCAGGCGGCAGCGCAAAACAGGGAAGGGACAGAAGGTACCAGGCAATTCTTCCTCTCTGGGGAAAAATGCTTAACGTAGAGAAAGCCAGGGAAGACAAGGTATATGGAAATGACAAGTTAAGCCCGATAATTACCGCCCTGGGAACAGGTATAGGGGAAGATATGGATCTTTCAAAGCTTCGTTATCATAAAGTGATAATCATGGCAGATGCAGATGTTGACGGTCAGCATATAAGAACCTTGCTTCTGACTTTCTTCTACAGATATATGAGGCCTTTGATAGAAAACGGTCATGTATATATAGCCCAGCCGCCTTTGTATAAGGTAAGGAAAAATAAAGAAGAATATTATGTTTATAATGATAAGGAACTGAAGAAATTAATGGAGGAAAAAGGTTGGGAAAAAGGAGATAAAGATATAACTATTCAGAGATATAAAGGTCTTGGTGAAATGAATGCCGAGCAGTTATGGGAAACAACCATGAATCCTGAAACCAGAACGATCCTCAAAGTAGAGCTTGAAGATCCTGTTAACACTGACGAGATATTTACCGTTTTGATGGGTGAAAAAGTAGAACCAAGAAAGGAATTTATCCAGAAATATGCCAGGACTGTTAACAATCTTGATGTTTAATATGAGTTTTATATAATGATAAGGAAAAAGGCGAAAATATAACGCCCTTTTCCTTTTGTTGTTAATAATCATTTGTCTGATCGAAAGAATCAATGGTATTCATAAAATGTTTCACGTGAAACATTTTTTTAAACCTGATAATATTAACTATAATATACACATAAGTTGTAAAATAAATATTTATCATGAGTGCATTTTAAACTATTTGCAATTTAGGACAGAAAGACATTATATAAAACCATGTTAAATTTTCATTTTTGTAAAAATAAAAGGTGTAATAAAATAAAATCAAATAAAAATTTTATAAATGCTGAAAAACAAGATGTTGCAATAATATCAACCATAATCCAAAACAAATAACCAGTGTTTCACGTGAAACATTGGTTATTTTTTCAGTAATATATGTTATAATATGATAGGCTTGCAGGGTCTATAATGATTAATGAGGTGTAATATGGCTAAAATAATTGCTATTGCAAACCAAAAGGGTGGAGTTGGAAAGACCACTACTGCAGTAAATCTGAGTGCATGTCTTGCAGTAAAAAACAAAAAGGTACTTGTCATTGATATAGATCCACAGGGCAACACCACCAGTGGTTTTGGCGTTGATAAGAATTCAGTTAAAAATTCAATCTACGATGTTATAATAAATGAGATTCCGATCCAGGACACTTTAATAGAAACAATGATAAAAAAACTGCATCTGTCTCCGTCAAATATAAATCTTGCCGGTGCTGAAGTAGAACTGGTATCTGTAATTTCACGGGAGACCAGATTAAAATATGCTCTTGAAGATATTAAGGACAATTATGACTTTATTATAATCGATTGTCCGCCTTCTCTCGGATTACTGACCATAAACGCACTTACAGCAGCCAATACACTTCTTGTTCCAATACAGTGTGAGTACTACGCCCTTGAAGGTCTTAGCCAGCTTATGAACACTGTAAAAATGATTCAAAAACATCTGAATAAGGATTTGAGGGTTGAAGGCGTAGTATTGACCATGTTTGATGCCAGGACAAATCTCTCAATACAAGTAGTTGATGAGGTAAAAAAATATTTCGGAAATAAAGTATATCGCACAATTATTCCGAGAAACGTAAGGCTGAGCGAAGCTCCAAGCTATGGCCTGCCGATTATATTGTATGATGAAAAGTCAAAAGGCGCCGAATGCTATATGGAACTTGCCGAAGAAGTAATTTTATGCTCGGAGGAAGAATAAATGAAAAAGGGATTGGGTAAAGGTCTGGATGCATTATTAGGTCCGATAAACAATCTGGAAGAAGAAAAGAACAATATACTGGAAGTAAAAATAAATGAGGTGGAGCCTAACAGGGACCAGCCGAGAAAAGATTTTGACGAGGAAAAACTTAAAACTTTGGCTGATTCCATAAAAGAACATGGAATTGTCCAGCCGATCATTGTCCGCAAGGAAGGCTCAGGTTATATAATCGTTGCAGGGGAACGGAGATGGAGAGCCGCAAAAATAGCGGGACTTAAGAAGATACCCGTGATAGTCAAGGAACTAACTCCGCGGGAAGTTATGGAAATTGCGCTTATTGAGAATCTTCAGAGAGAGGATTTAAACCCTATTGAAGAAGCTGAAGCTTATCAGAAACTGTTGAAAGAATACGGAATGACCCAGGAGGATGTGGCAAGGATTGTAGGTAAAAGCCGGGCAGCCATAGCTAATTCTGTCAGGCTTCTTTCTCTGGCCGAAGAAATCAAGGAAATGTTAAAGGAAGGCAAACTTTCAAGCGGTCATGCAAGAACTTTGATTACCATAGAAGACAGGGAAAGGCAAAAAGAACTTGCCGAAATAATAATAAGGAACAATCTGAGTGTAAGGGAAACAGAAAAGCTTGTTTCAAGGGAAACAAAAGAAAAAAAGGTTCAACCGAAAGATCAGGAGAAAAAAGACATTGAAATGTCAGCCTTGGAAGAAAAACTGAAATCATTTTACGGAACCAAGGTAAATCTGAGTAAAAACGCGAATAAAGGCAAAATTATAATAGAATATTACTCCAGGGATGAATTTGACAGGATTATTGACTTATTATTAAAATAAGTAAATAATTTAATGGTACGATTTTCCGATATAATGTTTAAAGTATAAATCCTTTGGAGGAATTATGGATAACAATCTGATATATGTAGTATGTTCATTGCTGGGATTATGTCTGTTGCTCACAGTAATCAATAATATAAGACTTAACGGAATGATAAAAAAATACAGAAGTTTAATCAGGGGTCTTGGCAATGGGAATGTGGAAGAACTGATGGTATCATATTCCAAAGAACTGTACTCTGTGAAAGAACAGATAAACAATGATATTGACGCCCGATTATCCATTCTGGAAGATAAAATGGACAATTGTATAAAAAATGTTGGGATAGTGAGCTATGATGCTTTCAAGAACATAAGCAACAATATGAGTTTTTCCATAGCCGCCCTGAATGACAAGAAAGACGGGCTGGTGTTTACAGGTATTTATACAAGGGAAAACTCTTACGTATATGCAAAAGAAATTAAGAACGGAAAGGGTCTTAAAAAACTTTCCGATGAAGAGCAGGAAGCTTTGGAGAAAGCACTGTTGCAAATAAAATAATTGTACTTGAATGAGGGGAGATTCTTTATGCTGGACATTCAACGAATTAGAAGCAATCCTGAAGAGGTAAAAAATGCCCTTAAAAAAAGAATGTTTGATGTAGATTTTACAGAACTTCTGTCCTGGGATAAGGAAAGAAGATCTATAATAGCTGAATCAGAAGAATTGAAAGCAAAAAGGAATAAAATATCTTCCGAAATACCTGTACTTAAGAAGCAGGGTAAAGATGTCAGCGACCTGCTGGCAGATATGAAAAATATTTCTGACACCATCAAAAAGATGGATGACCAGTTAAGGGAAGTCGAAGAAAAAATAAATAACTTCCTTTCAGCACTTCCGAATATTCCTGCAGATGATGTAGTTGCAGGCGGAAAAGAGAATAACCAGGTAGTGCGTGTTTATGGAGAGAAACCGGAATTTTCTTTCAAAATAAAAAATCATGTGGATCTTGTAACAGATTTGGGACTTGTAGATTATGAAAGAGGAGTCAAAATAGGAGGAAGCGGCTTCTGGGTATATACCAACGACGGTGCTCTTCTGGAATGGGCCCTTCTCAATTATTTTATTGAAGAACATCTTAAAGACGGTTATGAATTCCTGCTGCCGCCCCATATACTGACATACAAATGCGGATATACGGCAGGACAGTTTCCTAAATTCGTTGAAGACGTATTCAAGGTTGAAGCAAGTGAAGTCAGCGATAAAATGCAGTTTATACTTCCCACTGCTGAAACCGCTATTATAAATTATCACAGGGATGAGATTTTGAAGGAAGAAGAACTTCCCAGGAAATATTTTGCCTATACTCCCTGCTATAGAAAAGAAGCCGGAAGCTATAGGGCCGAAGAGAGAGGCATGATAAGAGGACATCAGTTCAACAAGGTGGAAATGTTCCAGTTTACTTTGCCCGAACAGTCCGAAGAAGCCCTGGAAGAACTTATCAATAAGGCAGAAAGTCTTGTGCAGGGATTGGGCCTTCATCATAGGGTAACTAAGCTCGCAGCCCAGGACTGCAGTGCCAGCATGGGAAAAACATACGATATAGAAGTATGGATCCCAAGCATGAACGATTACAAGGAAGTCAGCTCCTGCTCAAATGCCTATGATTATCAGGCAAGAAGGGGCAATATAAGGTTCAAGAGAAAGAATGCAAAAAAGACAGAGTTTGTGCATACTCTCAACGGATCAGGTCTGGCGACAAGCAGGCTTCTTCCTGCAATTGTTGAGCAGTATCAGCAGGAAGACGGAAGCGTAATTGTTCCCGAAGTTCTGCGTAAATGGGTAGGGAAGGACATTCTGAAACCGGTTAAAAAGTGAAAATATTGTACAAATACAGGTGAATGCAGATATAAGACAAGGACGTTTCCTTGTCTTTTCTTTTTAATATGTGGGCGCAAGTTTTTCCTTTCGAACAGCCGAATATACCATGATGTTCAGATTTTGAGCCTTCTGCAGGAACAGATAAAGTTGTATGCGAAAAGTGCAGCCCGAACGAGGGAAAATCGCAGTACCCGATTTTAGCTGGCGCACGCCAGGACGGCGTGATCGCCCAGCGACCTCGCGAGAGCAAACTTGAGCATTTTCAGCTTTCTGCGAAGAGGACAGCAGGAAGATCTGAACATCATGGTATCATTATCAATTCAGTAAGGATTTGCGACCGTAAAGTTACCCGTTCCAAACAGTCTCAAAGCACCCAGGTTAACCTGACCAATTACCTAAAAAAGAGGACATGGCTCCTTCCTGCATTGATACAGCAGAAAGACTCAACATTAACAAACATAGGACAAGTCCTATGTTAATCAGCATAAGGCAGAGATATAATATTTTTGTACATATTAGCGATCCGGATTATTGTTCAGGAATATTGCGTTTTTTGAGCCTTGAAAAGTTTCCTTCTGCATCGACCAGTACTATTTGTTCAAGAGCGTTTATCATGCCTTGTTTAAAGGCATTTATATATTTTTCCCTCAAACATTGTTGTTCAATTTTTTCTTCATCGGTAAGGCCTTCTGTTTTTGCTTTTCTTGCAAGTTCATTAATGCGGTCAATCAAGTTTTTTTTCATTTTAATAAAACCTCTCAATAAAGTATTTTTGAGCATCATACTAAATCATTATATAAAAAAAAAGTCACTAAATAAAGAAGACTATTTTTCCATTTAAAAAAACCCTTCAGAACCTTATAAGGTTGAAAGGTTTTTTAATGATTTATCCGATAAGGCACAAAACTGTATTTAAATTATCATCAATTAAGAATTGCTGTGTTGAAATTCTTTTACCCGCTTCATCATCTGCTTGTTGAAGTTAATGATTTTCCTGTTATAAGTACTGTCCATGAAAGGTGATGAGATTAAAAAGTCAGCAGTAGCCCTGTTGTTGGCGATAGGAATATCATAAACAGCAGCAATTCTCAGCAGTGCCTTCACATCAGGATCATGGGGCTGGGCTTCAAGGGGATCCCAGAAGAAAATTACAATATCTATATTGCCTTCTACTATCCGGGAACCGATTTGCTGGTCACCGCCGAGAGGGCCACTGTTGTAGGCCTTTACGGGAAGTTCAGTCTTCTCCGAGATAATACGCGCGGTTGTGCCTGTACCGCACAGAAAATGCTTCCTGAGTATGGGTATATTCTCTTTGACCCATTCCAGGAGTTCGTCCTTTTTGTTGTCGTGAGCAATGAGGGCAATCCTTTTTTGTTTGGGTATGGGAATATTTATATAATCATCATTTATCAAACTTTTCACCTCCATAAACAAGATAATACCATATCTGAGGGAAGAAGAGACTAATAAATTTCATAAATATCATCAAATCTTCCGTCAGGTATTATAAGGGCAAACCATTTTTCCTCAGGATTTCTGATGATACCTTTGACATTTATAACGAAAGGTCTTCCTTCAGTTTTTGGTACCTTAAATCTATAATCTTCAAGTTCAAGGTTATATGTTCTGATTTCAATGTCAACCGGCTTCAAGGCATCTGCTTTTATCGAAATGACTATATTCTCTCCAGAAATCGTCCTGTTGCATGTAAAGCTGCAGAAACTGTCAAGATCCAATAAGAAGTCCTCATTGGGAAGGATGGTTATTGTTTTGGAAATTCCCTTATATTCAACTCTGTATCTTCCCTGTGGTAAATAAGAACAGAAATCCAGGCCTTCTTCAACAGGCTTTAGCAAAATTTTTTTCTGCGTAATTTCATTGGTAAGCAGAACAAAATCGTCAAAATTTTTAAACTTTACTTTAATACAGCTTTCTCCGGAAATATCGGACATCAGCCAGAGCCATCTTGCCGAAGGCTGGACCCATACTTCTTTATAGTTATAACAGTTATTTACAGGCCAGTAGGGGATGTCCTTCTCCCTTGAAGTCTGGATTCCAACAGGCAGTGATCCCGCGATGTTTCCGGACATGGCCGTATACTGAGGTGCATAATCATAGCCTTCGCCGTACATTAAACTCTGGCAGAACGGGTTTCTGCCCAAAACCCATTCAACCTGATGCTGACTTATTTTCATAAGTTCCGGCCTTCTTCTCAGTCTTGCAATTGAAGCCAGAGCTTTTGCATCTGAAAGGATAAGTGAATTATTTCCCCGGAATGCGAACCAGACTGGGAAACGTCTTAAGTAGTATTTGTCAGACAGCCTGATTCCGTTTCTGACCTGGTCCTCAAATGTCGGCTGGTCGGATTCATCCGTCCTGTATATGGATGCCGGGAACATGTAATAAGGCTCTGTGTAATCAATAATAGTTTCAAGATACTCGGAAAACAGCAATATTGTGGAGTACCAATCCATCCAGTCACTGTGATCCCTGAATTCATTAATTAGCTCGACCAGGGCCACAATGGGAGCCTGCGAATGGGAGACATGGAAAAAGTGCAGAATATCTTTTTTCTCGGAGCTGTTAAAGAAAAATCCTCTCAATGGTATGTCCCAGTCAGTATAAGTTTTCTGCTGGCAGTCTGTGATTATTCTTGCGAATTCAAAAGCCTTGCGGGCATATTCTTCTTTTCCCGTAATTCTGTAAAGTTCAATGGCAGAAAGTATACCATAGGAACACAATATAACTTCGGGAAAAGATCTGTATTGGCTTTGAAGATTTTTATTTTTCAAGGCGTCCAGGGCGAACCTGAAGTCTTCCTCTGCGGCTATCCTGCACCATTCAGCCAGATTGGGATCCCGGTCTTTAAGGACCCTTGCTGCGATGGCTTCTGTGGCCGCTGTGTCAAAGTTGGCCATAGGCACATTTTTTGCCTTGAAAACTATGTCATCGAATGTTCCAATTATGCCGTCGGTCCAGAAATCCATTGTAGCCCAGACAGACCTGTATCCGTCTCCAAATCTTGTCTTGAGCACCCAGTCAAGACCCCATCTGGCTTCTTCAACAAGGCCCTCGCAAAGTTCAGGATCCTTTACTTTGATAGTCTCGGCGAGGTGGAACATTGCATAGACTGCCTCAGCAGTATTCCATACACCCTGGGAAAGGTCGCCGGCATCGTGCCAGCCCCCGTTGATTATTATTGTTTGTCCGTTATGTTCGCACTGCCAGTCACGGTGACATATGCCGTGGATTCCGGACACCTCAAATCCACATCTTTCAGCAAAGAAAAAGTTGAGGGTTTTCCACACAGTGCCTCTCCAGACATTCCTGTCAATCCTGAAGACTGGGGTTTCTATATGTCCGCATCTGATATAATAGTTTCCTTCCTCGTCCAGCTCAGTGAAGTCCATTATCTGAAATTTTCCAAGATGGCTTTCGATAATTTTTATGGGTTTTGAAAGAGCAACCTGACCATTGTCGGCGTTTATGACCGAAAATTCGTCTGCATTAATATTAGATCCTATTGCTGTCTTTTCAGTTCCGGTCTGGTAGCCTGTGTGACTGAAAGCTATCCTGTCAGGCGCGACCTTCCAGCCTTCAAAATAATCGGCCTCGACTTTCTGGAGTTCAAGTTTGTCTATATAAAAACAGACCGTATCTGTGGCGCCGGGTTCATTGCCCTGCATCCTGTAAATGATATCAACAGCGGTCACCTTGTCTCTGGGAAGGCTTGCAATTTCCCAGACTACATTGTTCCATCTGTCAGGCTCGAGGAGGAAATAGTGAAGTCCTTCCCTTTGATAGGAATCAGGTATTTTTATATTACCGTCGTTATGCAATACAACACACATGGAAATAACGTTAAAGCCGGGAAGATGGGGATAAACCCAGAACGAAAGGCGGTTATATTCTGACCAGTCTTCATTGTTGATAATTCTTCGGCAGACAGCTTCCCCGAACGGGCGTCCATAACGGTCCAAATCCCTGGGAGTTATGTTGGTTTTCATTTTTGTTTTCGATGTAAGGCGCAAGGATCTGGAGCCGGAAAAATATTTCTCATCGGTGATAACCATTTCACCAACGCCAATGTGCTGCCAGTGGGTCAAATCCTCCATGTCATCGATAAGTACGGATTCCATTACAGGTTTTCCAAGCCACCTGTAATTTGCCGAACGTTTTTCATCAATTCTTTCAGGAACGTTGTTTATCCTGCGCATAAGACATCCTCCCGATAAATTAGTGTCCTTATTTTAGTTACCATCTTTAAGTTCTGTTAAACACAAACCGGGCAGATATTAATTACTGGAAATTATTACAGGTTATGTATTGTGACAAGGTCACTTTATAAATATTCTCACTTCCTGTAAAATGGACAATAACCGGTAGCATGGGACAGTATGACAAAATGGAGGGTATATGCAGTATATTATATTATTTCTGGAAGGTATTATAACTTTTGTTTCGCCATGTATGCTTCCGATGCTTCCTGTTTACATCTCCTATTTTGCCGGAGGCACAGGAAGCAGGAAACGCGCCTTAATTAATTCATTGTTCTTTGTACTTGGCTTTACGGTTGTATTTGTTTTGCTTGGTGCCTTTGCCGGAACCTTGGGCAGGTTTCTGATAAAATACGGCAGATGGGTGAATATAGCGGCAGGCGCTGTGATTGCGCTTTTTGGGTTTAATTACCTTGAAGTTATCGATATCCCTTTTTTAAGAAGTACAAGACAGTTTAATTACCGGTCTGAAGATCCCGGAATAATATCGTCTTTTGTTTTCGGTATTATTTTTTCAATAGGATGGACACCATGTGTCGGTGCATTTCTGGGTTCGGCGCTGATGATGGCAGCATCTTCCCAGCATAGCCTCAAGGGAATTTTCATGCTTCTGGTATATTCTCTCGGGCTGGGTATTCCTTTTGCCGTATCGGCAATTATTGTGGAAAGGGTCAAAACCGTATTTGATTTTATTAAGAGAAATTATAAAATTGTCAATCTGATTTCCGGATTATTCCTTGTGGCTGTCGGGGTTGCCATGATGACCGGCATGCTCGGGCGGCTTATATCCATCCTGTCATTCTGAGTAAGAGGGGGAATAAGATGTCGAACAAGATAAAAACCATATTGTCCATAGTAATTTTCATAGCTTTGATTACAGGTGCGGTGTCTGTATACAATCATCTTTCAGAGAGGTATGCCCCTGAAAATCCTGCCCTGGACAATAAGGGGAATGTTCATGAAGACCAGAATACTGACGGAAATACCGGTACTGCAGAACCTGAAAATAATTCCGATGCAGGAACCGGCATGAATGAAGGAAAAGCAGATGATGAAAATGAAGAAAGGTTTAAGGCACTGGATTTTACAGCCTACGATTATGACGGAAATAAAGTGGCACTGTATGATTATATAGGCACACCCATAGTTCTCAATTTCTGGGCTTCATGGTGCGGTCCGTGCAGAAATGAAATGCCGCACTTCAACAAGGTGTCAGAGGAATATTCCGATGACGAGGTAATCTTTCTCATGGTGGATCTTGTGGACGGTCAGAGAGAAACTGTGGAAAAGGGAAAGCAATTTGTTGAGGAAAATGGATTTACATTCACGGTTTTATTCGATTCTGACCAGGATGCCGCATATACTTACATGATCAGGTCCATACCCACCACGCTTTTTATCAACAGCGAGGGATATATAGAAGCAGGAGTGGAAGGAATGATTGACGAGACAACATTACGGCGGGGGATAAGCCTTATATTGGATAAATAAAAGGAATACGCAGGCTCTGTACGGTATTCCGGAAAGTCAGGACCGGCTGATATGATTAATTATGTCAGTTTCCGTCCGGATCATCCAGGCCAAGATCGTTTTTAATGGCTGAAGCTATGGAGACCGCATTTTTTCCGAACTTTTCCCTGATCTTATCAATGGCTGTCTCCAGTTTCTCCCTTTTCTCCCTTGCATTTTCCTTATTAAGGTCAAAAAACGTAATCTGCTCTCCGATGGGAGCGTCATCGGGAATAAGATTTAATCCGGTAATTGTGAGCATGCGTATGGGAGCCCTTAAATCCCAGCAGGAAAGAATGAGTTCCAGGGAAGCCTGGGCTATTTCTTTTGCAAGATGGGTGGGAACCAAAAGGGGTTTTTGCCTGGTTATAACCCTGAATTCAGGATCCTTTACCGTGACCTGGACGGTCGAACATTTTACACCGTATTTGCGCATCCTGTAGGCCACCTGGTCGGCCAGAGCATTGACACCGACTTTTATGTCCGATATACCCGTCAGATCCCTCCTGAAAGTCATGCCGTTTCCTACAGATTTAATTTCTCTTTGATCGTTGACAGATTTGACCGGCTCATCATCTATACCGTTGGCGTAGTCGTGTATGGTCTCACCGAGTTTTCCAAGATATCCGGCCAGAAGATTCCTGTCGCTTCCGGCAAGATCCCCGATGGTATGGATATGGAGTTTTTCCAGGACTTTCTGGGCTGATTTCCCTACATACAGCATCCTGGAGACAGGAAGGGGGTACAAAATGGTTTTAAAGTTGTCCCTGGTAATGACCGTGGTGGCATCTGGCTTTTTATAGTCACTTCCCAGTTTGGCAAAGACTTTGTTGAAAGATACGCCCACCGAGATTGTAAGGCCTATCTCTTCACGTATTCTCTTTCTCAGTGTATTGGCTATCTTTTCCCCGGAACCGAAAAGGCGGTAACTGTCAGTGACATCCAGCCATGACTCATCAATCCCAAAAGGTTCCACTTTGTCTGTATACTGCTGATATATTTCATTGACCAGCCTTGAATATTTCTCATATTCATCATGATGGGGAGGAACAAGGACGAGACCGGGGCATTTCTTCTTCGCCTGCCATATGGTCTCTGCCGTCTGGATATTGTACTTTTTTGCAAGCTCATTTTTTGCAAGGATAATGCCATGCCTGTTTTCCGGGTTGCCGCAAACCGCCATGGGCACATTTTTAAGCTCCGGGTTGAGCAGACATTCGACAGACGCGTAAAAACCGTTGCAGTCACAATGTAAAATTGTCCTGTCTCTATTCATGTCCATAATGTTATTATATCCTTCTGAAGGCCCGGTCATCAATCCTAACGGGTTAGCACTGCAGAACTGCCTTACTGCATGCGGCTTACGATTTCCCTGTTGAGTTCATCATAGGATTCAAGCATGTGATTTTTATAAAAAGTATTGTATGTCCTTGAAAATATAAAGGTTAAGAAGCTTAAAATCTGCTGGCTGGTAAAGGATGTTATGTCCTTGATCCCCTGGTCATCAAGGTTCACTATCTGGTGGGCAACGATGTTTCTTACGCTTGCTTCAACTTTTCTGAGGTTAAGAGCGTAATTCTTTACCATGTCATCGTCAGACTTTATTATTATGAGAGGTACTATATTGGCCGCACAAAGGGGCCGGTCCTCGAAAACCGGCGCTTCAAATTCTTTAATGAAGGCCTCATATAAACCTTTGGATATAAGTCTCTCCCTGGACATTATATAAATGCCTTTGCTGTTTTTATAGCACAGATCTTTCTTAAGTGACAGGTCTGTCCTGTTGTTGATATACTGCTCAAAAAGATCGGTCAGCACAGGGGATATGGCTCTTATAAAATCAGCATATTCCCTTCTTAAAACCTTTAACCTCAGAGAGAGAATGTACTCAAAAATAGTCTTTGCAGGTTCGTTCTTTACAGGGAACATATCAAAGCCTGCCCTGGAAGCAAGTTTTTCTGCCTGGGGCAGATTTAAAGACATTCTGTGAAATGCCGCTTCTATAAGATTAACGGCGTCATCTCCGATAAGTTCCCGTATATTCCTTGCAATTGTCAGGGCGCTGTTGTAGTCATAGGCCAATAAACTGCCTTTTATTATCTCCCTTGAAAACAGAAGGCTGACATTGTCCAATTCGACCATATTTATTCGTTTTTCAGGATTCAGGTCCTTTTCGTTGTCTATAAGATTTGCCCACTCCCGCTCTATATCATAATCCTCTCCGACCGGATCTGATTTATTGCCTCTGCCTGCAGGCGAGACCACCTGTACAGGATAAAGCTTATATGTGGATGTGGCGCATATAAGATGAAGGGCCTCCTTCATCTGCGGCGTGCTGGAACTCAGGTTGATCAGTATTTTCAGCCCGGGATTCTCATTTTTTATTTTTCTGATTATATCTTCAAAAAGAAAATAAAAGTTTCCGAACAAGTGAGGATCAGTAAGGTCCGGATTTTTAATCTTAATGAATTCGCAGTCAAAACCTTCGTGGCTGCAGACCCTTTGCCCCATAATCTCGTACCTGTTGTCCAGTTCGTCATAATGGCATATTTCACTGGTCATGAACAAATAGGCTTTTTTTGGCTGCAAATGACGGAGTATATGCAAAAAGGCCCCGTCAAAATTACCCCTGGTAGGATCGGATAATCCCAGTGGTGAAAACAGGACATAATCAGACATTTATACTCTCCCTTATTCGAATATATATTGAAATCAGTTTCCAATATATAAATAATACATCAAGCATCGCAATACCGCAATTTCAGACATGAAAAAAGTGGTACTGCGCCTTTTTCTGCGGGTATAATTAAATTATTGGCTAATTCAGCCGGAAATCAAAAATATCACGAGCACAGGGACAATATGACAAAAGCAAAGGGAAGACTGATATTCAACTTAATACCTGACGGCTATTGCGACAACCAGAAAGTGATATTCATGGGAATAGACTTTTCGGGGATCCAAAGTTTTATTTTCAGGCAAGATGCGCCTGATGACATTGCCGAGATCACCAAAAGGTCTGAATATATAACCCGTCTGGCTTTAAGAATAGATGAAGATCTCAAGACTTTGCTGAAGGAATACGGTTACTTTACCATTACAAATACAGGCGGAAAGGTCCATTCTGTGGTCAGGTACTCGGTAAAAGCGGCCCAGATACTTGAAAATTATTTGTCCCGCCTGCAGAGAATCATTTTTACCGTAAACGAGGGAAAGTTCCAGCTCTTTTATGGAATTGTCAGAACAAGGATTGTCCGCATCTCGGAAAGTTCCGGCAGGAAAAGCGCATATCCGGACCTCATGCAGGCCATAGGCAAAAATAAGTCCCAGTGTTCAAACTTATATGGCTTTGATACCGGTAAATACAATGACAAGACCTATTCACCGGAATACCTGGCCGGGGATGTTGTAATCCATGCCAAACCGGATCCGGACTATAGACTGGCAGCGTTGAAATTCGACTTTGACAACCTGGGGAATTTTTTTGCCGCCGTCAAAGCGGTGGATACAATAGCGCAGATAAGCGAAAACCTGTCAGTGGCAATCAATGAAATTATAAGTTCAATTCCGGACGTAAAGGTTATTCTGTCAGGCGGGGATGATATTTTCCTTTTATGCCCGAAAGATATTTTAAGCCAGGTGGCGGTGCGTCTTTATGAAGGCCTTATCATCAGCATGGAAAACAATGAGGTTTTAAAAGAATACAGGGAAAGTTTCGGGCTTTCCTGCGGGATTTTCACATTCAACAAGAATGTGGCCCTTGCCGTGTATGCGGTAAATGCTGAAAAGCAGCTTATTCTGTCAAAAATCAGGGGTAAAGACAAAGTCACGGTTGAGGACATCTCCTTTACCTGGGATGAATTCAAATATGCAAACAGTATCATAGAAAAGTTTATCGAAGGCTCAGCCCCTGAAATCAGAAAAGAACTTTCGGCCTACAGTTTCATTAACAAGTTAAGGTATATATGCGGAAATACAAGGGACAGGGAAGAAAAGACATCAATTAGAAAACTGCTGGCAAAAGCTGAATGAAAAGACAGCCAGACATGGTAATTGTCAGATTTCATGGCGGAAGGGCCAAAAAAGGATTTAACGCTGTCAACAAGAACATCGGGGGTCAGAATTTTGGAATACAGAATTAAAATATCGCCTGATGACAAAATCATTGAAATACCGGATTCGCAGAGAATTTATGAATTTATGCTGACAAAAATCAGCGAAACGGGCTTTGATGTCAAAAACATAATTGAAGGAAGAAATTTTCTTCAGGTGTCGTGCGCAATGCCTGAAAACACCGTACTGATGCCTCTTATGCCCATGGAATTCACAAGGAAAATCGAAAAAGAGGACTATCCCTTTTTGAAGATGCTCAAAAGTATAAGGTTCATAAGCGAGGACATACTTTCACGGACTGAAATAAAAGCTTTTTTTCAGACAGCCCTGGACAACCTTCTTGAAAGTAAGTGGGAGATTAAGGATGACATTCTGATAAGACGGTACCAGGACATATCGTTTGATATGGAAGAATCACTGGAACCGATCAGGTTGAAAACAGGGGACGGGTATGTCACCAGAATAGTTCCTGTTTTCAGTGGAAAAGATACTGTTTTCCAGTTCTTTGCAAGAACGGATATTGAGGCTGCGGAAAATCTCCTGAGGCCGGGAAGTATCATGGATTTTGGTTTTTACAGCAGCTTCAGGATAAAGGAAATATCTTATTTTGAAAGAAAGAGAAGCAATACCGGAATACTTCTTTCAAAATATTGTCCTGTAAGTCTGGAAGATGAAATCCATGTTAAGAAGTCATATTTCAGGACCTCTATGACAAACGGGATCCAATATATAAAAGAGGGATCTTTATTAAGGATTAAAAGGAATTTTAAAGGGCAAGTGTTCGTAAAAGACGGCTCCTTATTCAACGGACAGGGTTATCTGTATTATGTCTGAAATAAACGATACCAAGGGGGGTAAATATGACAGGCGCACAATCTGTC
>Ga0134091_1000622_pt1 | contig 32098 bp, 22 predicted proteins | sample 2_5taG_FD_94451 | JGI IMG/M metagenome (GOLD analysis project Ga0134091, IMG submission 94451) | Switchgrass degrading microbial communities from high solid loading bioreactors in New Hampshire, USA - 2_5_20_6_A2 metaG | ecosystem: Engineered > Bioreactor > Semi-continuous > Anaerobic >...
CGCATACCGCCCGACAACTCGTGGGGATACTGCTTAAGCCTCTTCTTGGGTTCATTGATCCCCACAAGGTTTAAAAGCTCTTCGGCACGCTCCAGGGCTTCCTTCTTGCTCTTGTTGGTATGGAGCCTGATGACTTCCGTGATCTGGTTACCAATGGTAAAGACCGGATTCAGGCTGGTCATGGGGTCCTGGAAAATGATGCTCACTTCATTGCCGCGGATTTTCTGCATTTCCTTTTCAGTCAGTTCATTGATGCGGTGTCCGTTGAAATCGATGGTTCCGCCAATAATCTTCCCGTTATGGGCAATGAGACCCATAATGGAGTATGCGGTGACGCTCTTGCCGCTGCCGCTCTCTCCGACGATGCCAAGCACATCGCCCTGATACATCTGTATGGTTACATCGTTCAGCGCCTTCACTTCACCTGCCGGGGTAAAGAACGACAAGCGCTCATGCTGTATATTCAAAAGCGGTTCACTCATTTTATCACCTCAATTCTTCAGCTTGGGATCAAACGCATCCCTCAACCCGTCGCCCAGCAGGTTAAACGAGAGGATGATAAGGCTTATCATAATGGCCGGCTCAAAAAGCCTGTAAGGATAGGTGCTTATGCCGCCGATGGCATTGGAAGCCATGGAGCCCAGGCTGGGCATGGGAGCCTGAACGCCAATACCGATAAAGCTCAGAAAGCTTTCGGTGAAGATGGCGGACGGAATCTGCAGTGTGGTGGTAACAATCAGGGGTCCCATGCAGTTGGTCAGCAGGTGCTTGCCAATGATCCTGCGATGGCTTGCCCCCAGCGCTCTTGCCGCTGTAACGTATTCCTGCTCCTTGAGAGCCAGGATCTGGCCTCTCACAATTCGGGCCATTCCTACCCAGTAAAGGAGTGAAAACACGATAAATATCGATATCAGTCCAATGCCGATGTCGCTGATCCATCCAAACCCGGGTACATTCGATGCCAAATCCTGCAGCGGATACTTCAGGGTTACCATAAGAAGGATGATGATGAGGATGTCCGGTACCGTATAAATGATGTCCACAATCCGCATCATGATCAGGTCCACCTTGCCGCCGAAATAACCGGCAATGGCACCATATATGGAACCTATGATAAGAACCAGTACGCTCGCCACAAGGCCAACCAGCAGGGAGATGCGGCTGCCCATCATCAACCTGGCAGTCATGTCACGACCGAGGTTATCGGTTCCCAGGATGTGAGGAAAGACTTTTTCTCCTGCTTCAATGCGTGCCAACTCGGCTTCAGAATATTGCATGGGGCGGAGATTCTCGCTGCCCCTGATCTGCTGTTCATAGCCATAGGGGTAAAAGGACGGCAGGATAAACGAAAAGATAAATATCAGGATAATGACAATCAAACTTGCCATGGCTATCTTGTTTTTCCTGAAACGGCGCACCCCATCACGCCAAAAGCTTACGCTTTCGCGCATGACAACAAGGCTTTGCTTCTCTTCCTTATCGGCAGGAAGGAAATCGGACACATCCAGATGCAGACTGAAAGGTTTCTTCTCATGTTCATGACTCATGTCTAATTTCATTCCTTCCTTTCTATTTGAGCTTGATCCTGGGGTCAATGATCTTATAGGCGATATCAACCACAAGGTTCATGATGATAACCAGTGAGGCCAGGAATATGGTGGTACCCATAATCATGGTGTAATCGCGTCCGGTAATGGAGGATATGAATTCGTTTCCGAGACCGGGGATGGTGAAGATTTTTTCTACCACAAAGCTGCCCGTAAGCGTATAGGCGATCAGGGGACCGAGATAGGTGACCACCGGGAGGATCGCATTGCGCAGGGCATGCTTGAACAGCATTTTAAACTGGGAAAGGCCTTTTGCCTTGGCTGTCCGCATATAGTCCTGACCCAGCACGTCCAGCATGCTGGTGCGCATAAGCCGTGAAATATAGGCCGTCGGATAGAAGGAAAGCGCGATAACAGGCATGATGTAATGCTGCCAGGAAGTCAGTCCGTAAGTGGGCAACAGATCCAGTTTGATACTGAAGATCAGCATGAGAACTGTGGATATGACAAAACTGGGTACCGCAATACCAAAGGTTGCGACTACCATGATGAGATTATCCAGCCACTTGCCCCGGTTCAGGGCGGCCACACACCCGAGGGGCACACCGATCAGAACGGACACCAGGATGGAAATACCTCCGACACGTGCAGAGACCTTGAATCCACGGGAAATAATATCCCCGACTGTTCTTCCGCGCTGCTTGATGGATTCACCCAGTTCACCCTTCAGGAGATTGAGCATATAGTTTTTGTATTGTACGATAACTGGCTGATCCAGCCCGTATTTTCTGTTCAGCGCTTCCAGCGTGGCGGGTGAGGGCGATTTTTCCGCCAGGAATGGACCGCCGGGAATCATAAACATGAGGAAGAAGGTTATGGTTGCAACAAGCCAAATGGTAACAACCGCGAGAAAAACCCTCTTAACAATGTATCTCCCCACAATATCACTCCTAATACTTTTCTGTCTGTTTTATGCAGTCATCTGCATTGGTGTATATATTGTCTCTGCATTGCCATGCTGCCGTGCGTATCTCAGATCTCCGAAATGCAGGTTCGGTTTTTACTTATGTCAAAAACGGCTGTTGCCCCCAAAGAAGCCAGGCATGAAAACAGCTCGCAATAGTTCATTTTTGTAAACGTTTCACCGCCCGACAAAATAAAAATGACAGTTAGCAGAGCCAAACTTTCATTTCACCAAAAAGGGGACTGCCGCAAAAACAAGTTGAAAACCTTGTCTCGTTTATTATATGTTGTTTTCCATACACATTCAAGTTGAATATTTATGCAGGAGTTTTGCCTGGAACCTGCTCAAATGCTTGTTTTTACGCATCTCAGGGTTTATGTATAGGCATCCAGGTCCCGCAAATGTAAAATACTAATTGGTATAGTTAATTATGGTATTGCTAGTTGAAAAATGTCATTATGGCCACACAAAAAAATGAAGGAAATGCAAAAAAATCTTGCACTTCCTTCATAAGGCAGGTTACGAGAAACCTTTTTGGACGTTTTACTCACAAAGGGGCTGATATTTTATGACTGGCTGTCTTGCCGCCATGGCCTCATCCAGCCGGGAGACCACGGTGGCATAGGGCGCGCCCTTTACCAGGTCCGGATCGGTTTCCGCTTCCCTGGCTATATCCAGCATGGCCTGGATGAACGCGTCAAGGGTCTCCTTGCTCTCGGTTTCCGTGGGTTCGATCATCAGCGCTTCCTTTACGATGAGTGGGAAATAAATGGTGGGCGGATGGAACCCATAATCAAGAAGCCGCTTGGCAATGTCCAGGGTGGATACCCCCCGCTTTTTCTGCTTCTCCCCGGAGAAGACCACCTCATGCATGCAGGGTCTGTTGTATGGCAAATGATAAACATCACGCAGTTTTGCCAGGATGTAATTGGCGTTGAGCACGGCCGTCTCTGATGCCAGTCTTAAACCTTTGGCCCCCATGGAAAGAATGTAGGCATAGGCCTTTACGGCGACTGTGAAATTGCCGTAGAAGGACTTGACCCTTCCGATGGAAAGAGGCCTGTTGTAATCGGCATGATAGGAGCCGGCCGTATATTCCACGACGGGTACGGGCAAAAAGGGCACCAGTTTTTCCGCCACGCCTACCGGGCCGGCTCCCGGACCGCCTCCGCCATGGGGCGTGCTGAAGGTTTTGTGCAGGTTCAGGTGGACCACGTCAAAACCCATGTCGCCGGGCCTTGCAATGCCCATGATGGCGTTCATGTTGGCGCCGTCGTAGTACAGAAGGCCGCCCGCATCGTGGACGATATCAGCGATTTCGAGAATGTGCCTTTCAAACAGCCCAAGGGTATTGGGATTGGTCAGCATGAGACCGGCCGTCTCATGATTGACCACTTTTTTGAGCTCTTCCGGGCTGACCAGGCCGTTTTCATCGGATTTGATCTCGATGACGTCAAAGCCCGCAATGGCTGCAGATGCCGGATTGGTGCCATGGGCCGAATCGGGAATGATGATCTTGGTTCTGGCGTGATCGCCGCGGCTCTCATGCCATGCCTTCATGATCATGAGACCGGTCATCTCGCCATGGGCGCCTGCCGCCGGCTGGAAAGTAAACCGGGACATGCCCGTTATTTCGGAAAGCAGGCGATCGGTTTTCCAGATCAGTTCGAGACAGCCCTGCACGGTTCTTTCGTCCTGGTAGGGATGAACGTTGACAAAGCCGCACAAATCCGCCATATCTTCATTGACCTTGGGATTGTATTTCATGGTACAGGACCCCAAAGGATAGAATCCCGCATCCACCCCGTAGTTTCTCTGGGAGAGCTGGGTATAATGGCGCACCAGATCCACCTCGCTGACTTCCGGCAGGTCCGGCGGACATGCGCGCAGAAGCTCTTCAGGTATGAGGTCGGACAGCTCTGCCTCCGGAACATCGCACTCCGGCAGGGAACAGGCGGTTCTTCCCGGCCGGCTCAATTCAAATATCAGGGCCTTGTCCTTATGCATCATATGCTTCCCGCCCTTTCCACAAAATGATCTATCTCAGCCTTCGTACGCTTTTCGGTGACTGCAACGAGCCATGCCCCTTTCAGTTCGGGATAATCCCTCTCCAGAGGATAGCCGCCGATTATGCCGTGTTCCAGGAGTTTTTGATTCAACTTTTCCACATCTCCGCGGTATTTTACGGCAAACTCGTTGAAGAAGGGACCGTCGAATACCGGGGAGAAGGCTCCCGTTTTCAAAAGTTGCTGACAGGCATAGCGGGATTTCTGGCAGCAGAGGGCAGCTACTTTTGACAGGCCCGTCTTTCCCAGCGCGGAAAGGTAGATGGCAGCCGTCAGGGCGTTCAGGGCCTGGTTGCTGCAGATGTTGGAGGTAGCTTTCTCGCGTCGGATGTGCTGTTCCCGGGTCTGGATGGTCAGCACATAGCCTCTTCTGCCCTGGCGATCCCTGGTTTCGCCCACAATTCTGCCGGGCATTTTCCGCATAAACTTTTCTCTTGCAGCCATGAATCCCAGGTAAGGTCCGCCAAAGTTGAGGGGATTGCCCAGGGGCTGGCCTTCGCCCACCACGATATCGGCTCCCATGTCGCCCGGCGGTTTCAGCAGGGCCAGGGAAACAGGATTGCAGCTGACGATGAGCAGGGCTCCCTTCTGATGGACCCTGTCCGCCAGATCGCCCAGGTCCTCTATCAGGCCGAAGAAATTGGGGTTCTGCACGATGACGGCGGCCGTATCCTCCGACAGCAGCTTTTCAAGCGCATCAACATCCAGCCTTCCGTCCCTGTGATCCCATTCGGCAATCGGCCGGCCGGTAAAGCGGGAATAGGTCTTCAGAACCTCCCGGCTCTGGGGATGTACGGTTTTCGACACAATGATCCCGGTCCGTCCCGTCGCCCTTACAGCCATGGTGGCGGCTTCTGCCACAGCGGTGGCGCCGTCATAGAGGGAGGCGTTGGACACGTCCATCCCGGTCAAGCGGCATATCATGGTCTGGTATTCAAAAATGGCCTGGAGGGTTCCCTGGCTGATTTCGGGCTGGTACGGCGTATAGGCGGTATAAAACTCCTGCCGCTTTGTCAGGTGCCGGATCACGCTGGGGATATAATGATCGTAGGCGCCGGCGCCCAGGAAACAGGTATGAGTCTCCGTGGTCACATTTCTTGATGCCAGGTCCCGAAGATGCCTGACCAACTCCATCTCGGAGAGGGCTTCCGGAAGATCCAGATCACGACGGAGCCTGATGCGCTCAGGAATGTCCGCAAAGAGCGCATCCATATCGGAAACCCCTATTACCTGAAGCATCTCCTGCCGCTGTTCCTCCGTGTTGGGGATGTAGGGTTTCATAATCATTCCTCCCCGGCGCAATAGGCTTCATATTCGGAAGCGTCCATGAGCTCATCCAGCGAGGTATCATCGGTGATTTCCAGGACGGCTATCCAGTTCTCGTAAGGGTCCCGGTTCAGGCCGGCCGGATCGTCCACAAGGGACTCGTTGACCTCAACTACTCTTCCCGCCACAGGGGCATATACGTCAGAAGCCGCCTTGACCGATTCCACAACACCCAGGACGTCCCCTGCCTCCAGGCAGGCATCCATTTCGGGCAGTTCCACAAAGACGATCTCCCCCAGGGAATGCTGGGCATAATCGGTGATGCCCACATAGGCCTTATTGCCTTCAACCCTGATCCATTCATGCTCCCTGGAATACTTCAGTCCATCCAATACTTTCATGATTCCAACCTCCGCAAGACAGGTTTATAATTATACGTTCTTTGTATAGTTATTTATTTCCGGTATTTTTTACGGTAGAAGGGTATTTCAATAACCTTTGCCCGGACAGCCTTGTTCCTGATGATCACGTCAAACTCGGTTCCCGGCTGGCAGTAGCGGCTGTCCATCATGGCCAGGCCCAGGTTTTTGCCAAGGCTCGGGGAATAGCTGCCCGAGGTGACAAAACCAATCCTGCTGCCATTGTCCGCGATGTCATAACCGCTTCTGGGGATGCCCCTTCCCACCATCTCGAATCCTGCCAGCCTTCTCTTCAGACCCTGGTTGTGCTGGTTCAGCAGGGCATCCTTTCCGATGAAACTGTCTTTGTCCAGCTTGACAAATGCGCCCAGGCCGGCTTCCAGCGGGGTGATTTCGGCCGACAGTTCATGACCATAAAGGGGCAGGGCGGCTTCAAAACGCAGCGTATCCCTTGCGCCAAGCCCAACCGGCACCAGTCCCAAGGCGCGGCCCAGCTCAAGGAGGGATTCCCATACCTTCGGCGCCTTATCTGCCGGTATATAAAGCTCAAAGCCGTCTTCCCCCGTGTATCCCGTTCGGGATACCATGGCCTGAACGCCGCAAACCATCACATCCGGGATAAAAGAGTAGAATCGGATACCACTCAGCGGAAAATCCGTGACCTCCTGAAGAATCTTCTCGGCATTCGGACCCTGGATGGCCAGCTGCGCCCAGGCATCCGAAACATTGACGGCTTCCACATGGCCTGAAAGATGGTCTTTTATCCAGGCAAAATCCTTGTCGGTGTTGGCTGCGTTGACAACCAGGAGATAATGGTCGTCTGCGTATTTATAAACCAGCAAATCATCCACCACGCCTCCGTTCTCGTAACACATGGGCGAATAAATGACCTTGCTGTCCGGCGCCTTTGAAAGATCATTGGTGAGAAGCTCCTGGAGAAAAGCTCCGGCGTCTCTTCCCCTGACCAGGATCTCTCCCATGTGGGACACATCGAAAAGACCGGCAGCCTCGCGCACCTGCCTGTGCTCCTCCAGGATCCCGGTGTATTCCACCGGAAGCAGCCAGCCTCCAAATTCAATCATTTTGCCGTTTAAGGCCAGATGGTTATCATACAGCGGTGTTTTCTTCATCCATATGCCTCCCTGACCGTTTATGCGGCCATTTTTCCGATTGCCGGGATAATGGCATGATGCCCTGAGCATGCCGGGGTAAATAAAAAGGAAGACAACAAAACATAGTCTGTCGTCTTCCTCTGTTTTTATGACCTGAGAGTTTCTTACCGCGACCCTTCGCGCAGCCATGCACAAGACTTCACGACGGTCGGGCATTGCTCCTTCGGTGCCCAGGATAACCTGCGGCTTTCCAGAGTTTTGTCCGGATACGGTCCTTTAACCTGAAAGCTTCACGACAAACCCGACAATTTGCCGTTTTCTCCTTCGGTGTCTGCCCTGGGGCAGAGCTCTTCCGCATCCTTCATCCAAACCGGTATTCAGTTTCATCACTATTATATAACATCCTGAGGGGTTTGTGTACCACCCCTTTTTCAGTTGGTTACCATGCAGGTACCAGCAGGGTGTCGCCCGCATAGATCAGATCCGGGTTTTCCAGATTGTTGATCCTGACCAGGACCTCCCAGTTGGTGCCGGTCTTCCGGGCTATCTTCCAGATGGCGTCCCCTGGCTGGATGACGTATTTGTCATACTTCAGGACCCCAGGATTCTTCTGGATAAAGGCGATCAACGCTTCGTCAAGGCTTCCGAATTCATTGGCCAGCGGAAGATCGGCAAACGGGTATCCATCTCCGCCGGCAGCCATGAAGTCGTTGGTGGCCACAATGTATTCCCTGTTCGGATCGAGTTTTTCACCCTTGACCCATACATAGGTTACCCGCTGACCGGCAGGCTTTGAAGGGTCAAAGAGGTATTCAATATTGCCTACCTGAGGGAATCCCCCGTTTTGTGCCGGATAAGCTGAAAGCCCGTGCTCAAGGGCGGCCACAATATCGGAGCCCTTCATCTTCTTGGTAACGATGTAGTTGCCGAAGGGCAGAACCGTAATGATATCGCCGCGGGTGATCTTTCCTGCCTTAATGCTGGCCCGGATGCCGCCACCGTTGGTGATGGCCGCATCGGCTCCTGTTTCGGCCAGCATGGATGCAGTGATGAGATCGGCCAGATTGGTAGGACTGGTGCGGACATGTTCCCTTTCGCCATCAAGGTCGATCTCGCTGGTGGCGATGACTTCGGCAAGGATGGGCTGCTGGGCGGCCTTGAAGGCGTCGATGACCGACAGGATACCCTCGTCGGGTGTCAACTCGGCAGCCTGCTCCACAGGATAGAGGGAGCCGGAAACGCTATGAATCTTGTTGTTCTGATCAAGGCTTATCCTGACCACGCCTGCATTCTGGATGTAATCCCCTGTCTGCACAATCAGGGTGTTGCCAATCTTCAGGGGTTCCTTCAGTTCCGAATGGCTGTGACCGTCGATGATCAGATCAATGCCGCTGACCTTCTCAGCCACCAGTTTGCTGGTCTCAATGCTGGATTCGTCAAGCCCGAGATGGGATACGCAAACGATCACGTCGGCCATGTCGTCCAGCTGTTCCACCATGGCTTTAGCCTCGGCCACCGGATCGGCAAAGGTCAGGCCGATTACGTTCTTGGGGTTGGTCTTGTAAGCGGTTTCAGGAGTACAAAGCCCGAAGAAGGCTATTTTAACGCCGTCCCGTTCTATGATGGTGTAGGGTTCAAAAAGCCTGGAGCCATCGCTTTTCTTCACATTGGCGGAAATCACACCGAATTCTGCCATGGAAGCCAGCTCAAGAAGCCTTTCGTAGCCATAGTTGAAATCATGGTTTCCGGGCACCATCACATCATAGCCTACGGCGTTCATGATCTTCACGATGCTCTCGCCCCTGGCAAGGGTAGCGATGGTCTGGCCATGAAAAGCGTCGCCCGCATCAACAAGAATGGGGTCAACGCCCGTTTCAGATGCCAGTTTTGAAGCCAGGGCAGCCAGTTTTGCATAACCGAGACCCGGGTTCTCATCAACCCTGGAATGGACGTCATTGGTGTGGATGATGACAATGGATTTGGAACCGGTCGCAGAAGAAGTGCCATTGTCAGCAAAGGCTGCAAAGGAGAACAACAGAGCAAATACAAGGATGAAAGACAGGGTTCTCAGCTTCTTCATGGGGTTTTCCTCCTTCTTTATTTTTGTAGGACCTGCCTTCATTATACATCCTGAATGTGGCAAGCGTCTACCAAAGGAATCCAGCCATGCAGAAAAAGCTCTTCCTGTGTTAAAATTTCGTAGAGCCTGAAGAATATGAGGATTTGTCGCCACAAGCCATTTAAAGTGGATGGGGAGAATCTGATGCCTGCCTTATTGGCAAAACACAGATTCTTACTGCCTGCAGGGTTGCCTCGAAACAGGCATCATATTATAATTGATATAGTAGTATATTAATATATTTTAAAATAAAGCAAGAAATGATGGGGAAGATTCCTGGGGAGATATGAAGGAGAGATAGCTATGATAAAGCCTGGAGATGCCCAAAAGCAGGGCAGGGCATATGATTGCTGGCTGGCCTACCGGCCGCTGGAGAACGCCGTCGCGGACCAATACCGAACGATATGCAAAAAGGTTGCCGTTGCGGGTCAATCGGCCATCATGGAATCGGCTGTTGATGAGCTGAAAAGGGGCCTGAAAGGCATTCTGGGCGTTGAACCGGAGGTCCTTTATGCAAAATCCGATACCCGGGCGCTGTTTATCGGATCGGAAAGCGGTGTGGAGCTTACGGCTGATGACATGCATGCGCTGGGTGATGAAGGATTCATTCTGAAAACCTGTAAAGATGCCATTCTGATAGCAGGTAAGACGGACAGGGGCGTTCTCTACGGCACTTTCGCCTTTCTGCGTTGTCTGCAGGTGGGGATAAAACCGGAGGACCTCAGCCGCATGGAAAATCCCGCGGCCGGGATCCGCATGATCAACCATTGGGACAATCTGGACGGAAGCATAGAGCGAGGCTATGCGGGTAACTCCATCTTTTTCAGGGACAATCAATTCATCGCCGACAAAAGCAGGGTTCGGGACTACGCAAGGCTCCTGTCCTCGGTAGGCATCAACGGCATATCCATCAACAACGTGAACGTCCATGCCCGGGAAACACGGTTGATCACCAGGGAGCTTCTGCCGGAGGTGGCCGAGCTTGCAGGGATCTTCCGCAATTACGGCATATCGGTCTATCTTTCCATCAACTATTCCAGCCCCATTGAGCTGGGCGGCCTTTCAACTGCCGATCCGCTGGATAAAGCCGTTCAGGACTGGTGGTGCAAAAAGGCGGCTGAAATCTATGAATACATACCTGATCTGGGCGGTTTCCTCGTCAAGGCCGACTCCGAGTTCAGGCCGGGACCCTTTACCTACGGCAGAACCCATGACCAGGGCGCCAACATGCTGGCAAAAGCACTTGAGCCCTTCGGCGGGATCGTGATCTGGCGCTGCTTTGTCTACAATTGCAGGCAGGATTGGCGGGATACGAAGACCGATCGCGCCAACGCGGCCTATGACCATTTCATGCCTCTGGACGGGAAGTTCATGGACAATGTGGTGCTTCAGATCAAGAACGGCCCCATGGACTTCCAGGTCCGGGAGCCCGTCTCTCCGCTTTTCGGCGGTCTGACAAAAACCAACCAGATCCTGGAACTGCAGATTACCCAGGAATACACCGGACAGCAGAAACATGTCTGCTTTTTGATCCCCCAGTGGAAGGAAGTCCTGGACTTCGAAACCTGGTCCAATGGCCCTGGATCCACGGTGAAAAAGTTGGTTTGTGGGAAGGTTTATCCGCAAAAACATTGTGGTTTTGCCGCCGTTTCCAATATTGGCGACAACGCCAACTGGACCGGGCATGTGCTGGCACAGGCAAATCTCTACGGCTACGGACGCCTGACATGGAATCCCGACTTGTCCAGCGAAGCCATAGCTGAAGAATGGATTCGGCTGACCTTCTCCAACGACCCGGAAATTATCGGCACCATCAGCGATATCCTGCTGAAGTCCTGGCTGACCTACGAAAAATACACAAGTCCGCTGGGCATCGGGTGGATGGTCAATCCGAACCATCATTATGGCCCCAATGTGGACGGGTATGAATACTCCCCGTGGGGAACCTACCACCGTGCCGATTGGCGTGCCATCGGCGTGGATCGAACCGTTGCCCGTGGCACGGGCTTTGCGGGAAGGTACCACAAACCCAACGCGGACATGTATGAGGATATGGATAAATGCCCCGAGGAGCTGCTGTTGTTCTTCCACCGGGTGGCATACAGACACCGCCTCAAATCTGGAAAAACCCTGATCCAGCACATTTACGATACCCATTTTGAGGGCGTGGAGGAGGTTGAGCAGTTCCGCGAAAAATGGCTCAGCCTGGAAGGAAAGATCGACAGGGAAAGGTTTGAATCCGTCCTGGAAAGGTTGGACATCCAACTGAAGGATGCCAGGGAATGGCGGGATGTGGTCAACAGCTACTTCTACCGAAAGAGCGGCATACCGGATGAAAAGGGAAGAACCATCTACTGATACCCTGTCTGTGCTTTTGATATAAAATAGCCCTGCCTTACGGGCAAAGATCCGCGGCGCAGGGCTTTTTCCATGCGTTTTATGGGAACAGAAGCAATAGTTTTCCCAGGCCGATACCCAGATAATTGCCGATGGCGTAACCCAGGATGCCGCACAGGATTCCGGGAAGGACGATCTCATCGTTGCGCAGGGCCCTGGCGACGGGCATGATGAAGGCGGGTCCGAAAACCCCTGCCGTGGATGTGATCATCATGGTATGGTAGTCGATCCCGGCGATCCGGGCCATGATGATATGTAAAATCACTGTCACAAACTGGATGAACAGCAGCATGCCCAACAAGAGAAGCCCGCCGGTAACGGCGGAAAGATCAAAGCACAGGCCCATGACCACCGAAAACATCAGGATGAAGTACTGGCCTGAGCTGTAGGAACCCGGCGCGGTGCGGACCTTCTTCACAAAGGACAGGGCGATACCCAGGGTGGTTACGATCAGCATGATGAGGGCCATATATTCGCCCAGCTTGGCCAGACCGGTATTGCCATAGCCTGAGGGCAGCAAAAGACAGATGCCCATGGCAATGGCCACACAGACCAACGAGAGCAGCACAAATCCGCAGCGGTTCAGGAACATCCTGAAGGGTTTGACGCTTTGCTTCCTTCCGCTGAAAGCTTCTATGTACCGATGGGTGTCTTCCTGGCTGAAGGTATTACCGACAGGCGTATATTCGGGCAGGACATGCCTCATCAGGCGCGGCATGACGGAGATCAGCAGAAAAAAGTAAATGCCTCCTCCAATCATATCTGAAGCCTGGAGGAGGAGTATGCGGTCGTTTCCGGAACCCAACCCGTGACCTATGGCGATCATGTTGGGCGTACCACCGGTGTAGGTGCCTGTCAGCATAGCGCTGATATGGGCGGCATCAGGAACGGACTGCCTGAAAATGAAGAAGGCCGCAGTGGCGATGAGGATGACCGATACGGTGTTCATTGCAAAGGATGCGGCCATGGGACGGGCTAGCTTTTTCAGGGCTGGGATATCGGCAGAGAACAGGATCAGCGGCATGGCGGTGCAAACCAGGACCGACGAAAAATCTGAAGCCAGGACGATATCTGCGCCCAGGGCCTTCAAGGGAAAGCTCAGCAACAAGCCAAACAGGTAGCAGAGAAAAACCGGGCCGAGGGTAGCCAGGAAAGACGACCTGCTCACCAAAAGCATGATCAGCCGCGGCAGAAAGAGAATGATCAGGAACATCACAATAGTTGAAAGATTCATGTTGCAGCCTTCTTTTTCTTTTTTTCTACTCATTCTATCACAACGGATCCGGAAATGACAGGAATAAAAAAACCGGGATCCTGAAGGGATCCCGGGACTAATCATATTTATAAGGAGGATACACTTGAAACGTATATCATGAATGCCTGCTGCTCATGCTTCAAACATGCCTTTGAGGAACGCCAGGGATTTTTCAGCGTCCCTGTCCAGATCCTCTTCCGTAGCTCCCTGGGACAAGTCGCGCCAGACGCGGATATCTTTTCCCACCTGGCCGCCCATGGTCACAAAGGGCTCCATGACCACCGGGCCATCATAGCCTATCTGGCGCAGGGCCTTTCCGATCTCCCCCCAGGGAATTCTGCCCTCGCGGGGCGGCTTCCTGTTGGGCTCGCCCACGTGGATATGGCCCAGGTATTTCCCGGCCTGGAGGATGGGCTCGGTGAACGAATCCTCTTCGATGTTCATGTGGAAGGTATCCAGCATCAGCTTGACATTTGGCTTGTCCACGGCGCGGATATAGGCAAGGCCTTCGTTGGTATCGTTGAACAGATAGCCCTCAAAGCGGTTAAGCACCTCCATGTTCAGGGTGATGCCATGCCTTTCGGCGATGTCCGCCAGCCTGCGCATGTTCTTAATGCTTCGCTCCAGGTCGCCTGCCTTGTCCGGCTCCCTGCTGTAATCTACAGGCCAGTAGGCATAAAGCCCACCGCCGATGGAACGTATGCCTGCAATCTCCATTTTTCTGAAGATATCGCTGTAGAAAGCCAGTGCGTTTTCCACAACGGCGGTATCCGGAGAGCAGAGGTTGTGCTCAGCCCGGGGACCATAACCACCCGTCAGGATAATATCGTATTCCCTGGCCGCATCCCGGAGGGTATGGAAATAGGAGTCGGGCTGTTTGTGAAAATCGCCGCAGCCCACCTCCAGGATGTCAAAGCCCAGTTTTTTGACCTTCTCGATATAGGTGATGAAATCGCCCTTCCATTCTTTTTCCCAATAGGCGTAAAAGATGCCGTATTTCATAACGGGATGCCCTCCTATTTCTCCATATCGATCATTACCTTCATGGCCTTGTCTTTTTGCTCCTCAATCAGCCTGTAAGCACCGGCATAATCAGAGAAGGGTACCCTGTGGGTGATCAATGCGTCAAACTCGATGAGACCTTTACCTACCAGCTCGATGGCCTCCAGGTAGTCTTCCACTCGGTACATGGCGCTGCCGATCAGGCGCAGTTCATGGTCCTGCACAAATCCCATGTTGATGGGGCACAGATCCGGCACAACGCCCACCACAATGATGTCGCTGCCCTTCCGGGCGACCTCCACGGCTTCCTCAAGGGTTTTTGGGCTTCCGATACATTCGAAGATGACATCGGCGCCGTCGCTTCCAAAGGCACTTCTGATAGCGTCCCGGAGCGTTGTCTGGGTGGGGTTGACGGTAATCAGGCCGCATTTTTCAGCCACTTTCAGGCGGTAGTCGCTGATCTCGGTAATGATGACCTTGGCTGCCCCCTTGGCTTTGGCGGTTTGGGCCACCAGGTTGCCGATGGGACCGCCGCCGATGACCACCACGTTCTTGCCGGCAATATCGCCAAAGCGCCTGACGGCGTGGCATGCCACTGCCAGGGGCTCGATCATGGCACCATGCTCATCGCTCATTCCATCGGGTAGTTTTATGGCCTTTACCGCGTCCACCACGAAGTATTCGCTGGCCATGCCCGTGGTCTGGAATCCCATGACCTTGAGCTCCTCACAGTCATTGTAAAGGCCGTGGGTGCAGGGATAGCACTTGCCGCAGACCACCTGGGGCTGAATGGTGACCAGGTCGCCGACCTTGAATTCCGTAACGCCTTCTCCAAGCTTTGTGACCACCGCGGAAACCTCATGGCCCTGTACAACGGGATAGGAGGTGTAGGGGTGCTTGCCATGCCATACATGGATATCCGATCCGCATACGCCGATCTTCCTGATTTTTACTTCTATCTGGCCGGGTCCGACCTCTGGTACGGGCACATCCCTGTATTCAATGCGCCCGGGTTCCAACATGATTGCTTGTTTCATGGACATCATTCCTTTCTTTCATCCGGTTATCTATGGCACATGAACCCTTGGAAATGATCATAGCCGGGGTACGCCATAGAAGGCGCGCCCCGTATATCAAAGGCGGGCCGTAATGGGTATGCCTCCGCACAGGAGCATCCGGCGGACCTGGCCTGAATGCTATTTTGCAGGTTCAAGGATGGCATTGGCCTTGCGGAGGATTGCCCTGACCTCGCTGACATCCACTTCTCCGGGCAGAATCCCGTGCTTCACGGCGCATGCAGCGCCCACACCGGCTGCATCGCCGATGGCCATACAGGTGGGCATGATGCGCATGGAGCTCATGACGACGGCGTCTACCGAGATGCATCTGCCGCTGAACATGAGGTTGTCGATATCCCTGCTGACCAGGCAGCCATAGGGGATGCCATAGGGCTTGATATGCTTGACCACGGTGCCCCCGCCCTGGCCGTCGTGGATATCGATGATGTAGGCGCCTAATGCGACCGTATCCTCAGGAACCTGTCCGTCCATGATCTCGTGCTCGGTCAGTTCCTTCATGCCGACAAAACGCCGGGTTTCACGGACGCCGATGTTGGAATAGATATTGGTGATATAGCAGTTCTCAAAGCCGGGCACATGCTTCTTCAGGGCCTCCACCAGCCTGGGGATCTGGAGATGTCCTTCGATTTCAGCACGGGTCAGATCCAGCACATTGCTGCCGTCTACTCCCAGGTGCCTGGTACAGTTCATGTGGATCTCGCCGGGGAGGATACTCTTGATATAGATCAGGGTATCCCGGTCAACGGGCAGTTCCCCCCTGGCCTTCAGCTCAAGGAACAGCTTTCTCAGACCCACGAAGACATGCATGGGATTCTTGCGGAAATACTCTGCGTTATACTTGTTGATATCCGTGTCAATGGTGTCACAGAAGCGCATCTGCTCGGGATCTTCGGCCACAAAATCGATGACCTTGTCCGTGTCCACGTTCCTCAGCGTGAACATCACTGTGGGAGGCTGGAGGATGCCGGTTTCCTTCTGGCCCTTGTTGTAGCGTGCCCCGGCAAGATAGCCCAGATCCCCGTCGCCGGTGGCATCGATGAAGACCTTGGCCTCCACTTCGATGCGATAGCCCTTTCCAAAGAAGATGACCGATTGGATTCTCCCGTTCTCCACATTGGCCTCGATGGGCTGGGTGTGAAGCAATATTTCCACACCGGCATCGAGACATTTCTCAAAAGCGACCACCTTGAAAATCTCATGATCATACAGTGTCACCGAGTTGTGATTGGGGCAGAATATGTGATCGGTACATGCATTGCGTGCTTTAAGCGCATCGACCAGTTCCTGGGCGAATCCTGCCGTGACAGGCTTTCCGTCCATGTCCAGGTAGCCCAGCAGGGGCAGGCCAATGGTCAGGTTACCGCCCAGGCAGCCGTTCTTCTCAACCAACAGAACACTGGCACCGTTCCGGCTTGCAGCGATAGCGGCAGGAAGCCCCCCCGGCCCGCCGCCGATCACAACCACATCGTATTGCTTCCTCAGCGTTTTCATAGTCGACCTCCCTTTATTTTAAAGCTCAAAAATGTTCATGGCTGACAGGTATGCACAAAGGATCAACAGGACGCTAGTCCTTGATGACAGCGCCCTGTTCGATCAATATCCTGCGAAGCTTTTGGATATCCACATCCTCAGGCCGCACATCATCGCTGAGAGCCAGCGCTGCTGCGGTACCTGCCGCCTGGCCCATGGCCATGCATGCGGGCATAACGCGAAAGCTTGCCGCCGCCTCGGAAGAGCCGCAGATGCAGCGTCCGGCCACCAGCATGTTGTCGCAGTTGACAGGTACCATGCAGCGGTATGGGATGTTGTAGTACTTGTTCACACAGGTGAAGGTGACGCCCCCGCCCGTGCTGTTATGGATGTCGATGGCGTAACCAAAAGAGCAAATGGCATCGTCGAAATGCTTTCGGGAAAGGATGTCCTCAGCCGTCAGTTCGTACTTGCCCACGATGTGCCGCGTTTCGCGCACACCAAGCGCCGTCGCCACCTGCAAAAGCTGAACATCCTGGCAACCCGGCAGGTATTTTCTCATAAAGGCGATGATCTCCTGGACCTGCCTTCTGCCTTCAATCAGCGCCCTGGTGATGTCAGCCGTTCTGGTGCCGTCCACATGGGGGATGCGCGTTGTGTTGATCTTCCACCGGCCGGGGATATTCTGCTCATAATTGCCCAGTTCGTTCCGATCGATGGTCCAGTCACCGTTCCGTTTGGCTTCAGCCACCTGGGCGGCAAAACAGTTGGCAGTATGGTTGTCCAACTGGTCCTTGTTGGCTTCCAGCTCCGCCAGAAAGCTCTCCCGGTCGATGTTGCCCACTTCAAAAAACAGCGTTGCAGGCTGCATCCTATGGGTCTTTTTATCGCCCAGCCAGGTGGGAACACCTGCAAAATGGGCCACATCGGCGTCTCCGGTGCAGTCGATCACAAGCCGGCACTTGATGGCAGCAAGGCCTTCCTTCATGGCCGCAATGACATATTCCACTTTTCCGTTATGGACAATGCAGTCGACAGCCTGCACATTGAAAAGGACCTGGGCGCCCGATTCCAGCAGCATTTCATCCATGACCACCGCCAGTATCTCGGACTGGTACGGTGTCACATGCCTGTGGCTTGCCCAGTAATAGGAGGAATAGGATGTCAGGCCTTCTACCCTGGAAGGGTGTATGGCTCCTCCCCGGGCTTCGGTCCTGCGGCAGAGTTCGTCAAAGATTCCCTTGACAATCTGCTCTTCCCCGTCGTTATCGTAGCAGGTCATGAATGGACCTACCAGGCCTGCGGTGGCCATGCCGCCGAGCATGCCGGACCGTTCCAGAACCAGTGTTTTTGCGCCATTGCGTGCCGCAGCAACGCCGGCGGCAAAGCCTGCAGGTCCCCCCCCAACGACCAGAACATCGGTTTCAATTATCTCATGGATAGTTTTGAGGTAATACAGTCCGCTCATTTTTACACCCTCTGCCATAGACCGGATGGATGCCGTCGTTGAGCTGCCCGGGTTTTTACCGCGGCCCGTCCCGTCGGCCTGACCAACGGCTGGCGCAACAAGGCAGCCGCGAAAGTCGGGAAATTGATGAACCCAGCATATTGTCACACTTTGCTTGTAGTATACCACCTCGTTGACAAAAATCAATGAAAAACGGCAAACACCATAGGATTGGGAAAGATATCGTAAATATCTTACATTGCCACCGGATTTCAGCGATTGCTATAATCAATGAAGAAGAATAGGATGAGAATATCGTCATTTTGACGAATCGCATAATTTTGGGGGGGAATTTCAAAAATGTCATTGCCAAAAACCATGAAGGCGCTGGTTGCCTATAGCGCCAACGATTACAGGTTTGAACCGGAATATCCGGTCCCGGAATGCGGGGATGATGATATTCTGATTAAAACCGAGGGCTGCGGTATCTGTGCCGGCGATTTGAAATGCCAGCACGGTGCGGCCATGTTCTGGGGGGACGATGTCCAGCCCGCATGGGTTGAACCCCCGTTCATTCCCGGCCATGAGTTTATCGGCGTTATCGCCTATGTGGGAAAGAATGTGAAGGGATTTGAAATCGGCGAGCGCATCGCGGTGGACCAGATTGCGCCCTGCGGCGAATGCCGCTTCTGCAAGGATGGCCATTACTGGATGTGCCAGCCTCACAGGATCTTCGGTTTCTTTAAGGATTACTGCGGCGGTATGGCCGAGTATGTCCGCATACCCACCAGGCATGCAGTTATTCACAAGGTTCCCAGGGAGATACCTTTGACATCCGCCCTGCTCATTGAGCCCTACGCCTGCTCCAAGCATTGTGTTGACAGGGCCCAGATAGGCTGCGAGGATATCGTGGTGCTGTCCGGTGCCGGCACACTGGGACTGGGCATGGTTACCTATGCGAAAATGCGCCATCCCAAAAAGCTCATCGTTCTGGACATGAAGGACGAGAGACTAGAAAAGGCCAAAGAGTTTGGCGCCGATATCGTCTGGAATCCATCGAAGGTGGATGTGGTGGCGGAGATCATGAAACTGACCGATGGCTATGGCTGTGATATCTACATTGAAGCCACGGGCCATCCGTCTTCGGTTGTCCAGGGCATGAAGATGATCCGCAAGCTGGGCCGGTTCGTCGAGTTCTCGGTCTTCTCGGAACCCACCCTGCTGGATTGGTCCATCATCGGGGACAGAAAGGAACTGGATGTTCTTGGTGCCCACCTGAGCCCCTACTGCTATCCCTTTGTCATTGAGAATATCGCCTCGGGCAACCTGAAGACCGAAGGCGTGGTTTCCAGGACTTTCTCCATTGAGGAATGGGAAACTGCCTTTGAGTATGCAACAGGCAAATACGGTGACCTGAAAGTTGCCATCGTGTTCTAGTTTCACGGAAAGAAAGGCTTCAGTGATCGCCGGTAGGGATAACCAGCCAGCTGGCTGTGACTTAACCGGTATCCCGATGGGCAGGCTGCCGGTCAGGCAGCCTGCCTTTGCTCTTTACCGTGGAACATAGGGCAGGATGGGTAAGGGCCATAGAAGCAGGAAAGCCGAGGAATTGAAAGAAGCGTTGTCTGATAACGAAGGGAGGTCCCCATGTACAGATGTACAGAGCGATAATTGTTGATGATGAGGAACTGGTATGCAAAGGCCTCAGGAAGTATTTCGACTGGAACCAGCACAATATCCTGATCCTTTCCGACTTCCCCGACGGGCTGAAGGCCTACCAGTATGTGCAGGAAAACCCCATCGACCTCCTGATAACCGATGTGCGCATGCCCCATATGGATGGCATCACCCTGGCAAGAAACGTCAGGGAGATCTATCCTGACGTGAAGATCATCTTTGTGAGCGGGTATGATGATGTAACCTATCTGAAGAATGCCCTTAAGGTGGATGCCATCGACTATATCCTGAAGTCTATCGACCTCGATGAGCTTAAGGAAACGGTCAGCCGCGTGGTCAAGATCATGGATGCCGAGAACGCGCGAAAGAAAGAGCTGGCCGAGATGGAAGAGCTTTTGAACCAGAGCTTTCCGCTGTTGCAGGAAAGGCTTCTCCTGACGCTTATCAGGGATGAGCTCGAAGACCATGCCCACATCAGGGAACACCTGGAATTCCTGAATATACCCCTTGATGACGAAAGAACCTACTGCGTGCTGGTGCTTCAGCTTCAGCGATATTACAGCCAATACAGCGGCATGACCGAACGGGAGCGTCAGCTGATATCCCTGAAGATCCAGGAAGAATGCAAAAGAATCGGCATGAAGCATGGGGAGACGGTCTGCTTCAAGAGCAGGACCAGCGAGTATGTGATGATTATTTCCCTGGATGAGGAGGACTACGAGGACAATCTCATCCAGGTTTCGGAGGAAATACAGGCCTTTATCAGGGAGTACCTGGACGGTTCGGTGTATATCGGAATAAGCAGCATGTTCACCGGGCTTAAGAACATCAAAACTGCCTATGAGAATGCTGTCAATGCCATAAGTAACAGGTATCTCCTGGATGACAGGCTGCAGATATCCATGGACAAATTCGTCACCGACTCCGAAATGAAGGACTTCAGAGAAAAGGCCAGAAAGAGCCTGCAGGAATGTCTGAGTCAGGGTGATCCCGAAAAGGTGGCCGAGATCCTGAACGAATTGTTTGCGCAGATAGGTGAAGCGTTTGACAATAACGATCAGCAGAACCTGATGATTTTTCTTTTGCTTCTCCCCACTCAGCTCATCAATGACCTGAAGATCCAGACCAAGAATGCCTATTCCAACCAGAAGGCCATCATGGAACAGTTCCTGTGCTGCAAGGATTTCCATGAACAATGCGTGCTGATCCAAAGCCTGTACCGGCAGGTGGCTGCCATGATGCAAAGCCTGAGCAAAACCCATTCCCATGCCATAGTGGACCAGGTGCGGCGGATCATTGAAGAGCGGTACAAGGAACAGATATCCATCACAACGCTGGCCGAGGAGGTTTACCTGACGCCCACGTATCTCTGCGTGCTGTTCAAACAGACGACGGGCTCAACCATCAACGAATACCTGACCACGACGCGGCTGGAAAAAGCCAAGCAGCTGCTGTCCGATCCCAGCTTCAAGCTGTACGATGTTTGCTACGAGGTAGGCTATTTGTCCCCGAGCTATTTCTCGCGCCTGTTCAAAAAGTATGTGGGTATTTCGCCCAGCGAATACAGGAACGTGATGCTGTCTTCCGCGGAGTAGGCAAAGCGTGTTGAGAAAGGAATGACCATGCCCCAAATCAGGTTGCACAAAATTGCCAGGATTCTCATGTCCATCAGCCGGATGCGCTTGTCCAAACGAGCCATCATCCTGTTCGGCTTAAGCGTGCTGATCCCTATTTTACTGATCCTGCGGCTTTATGCCAATCATTCCGTAAATATCGTGAAAACCGAAATATCCAACAACATGCTGCTGGCCGTCAATCAGCTGAAGAACAATCTGGATTACCGCTTTGAACAGATTACCGACAGCGCGCTCTCCATCCTCAGCACGGCCTATCCGTATATATCCAGCGGTGAAACGGATCTGCAGGAACAACTGAAGGAATATAACGAGCTCAGGCTGCTTGTGGCCGCCTTTCAGGGCAAGCATATGATCAGCAAGGTGCGCCTGTTCATGCCCGACAACAAAATTTATGCCAACCAGCGGGATAATTTCTATGCCATGCAGGATCTTCGGGAGTTCCTGGAACCAGGGGAGGCTTTCCAGCGGGGTGTTGTCTGGCTGGAGACGCATGGCATGCGGATCTATGATGACGGAAGCCTGACCAATGTCATTTCCTGCCGCATGACCATTTCCAGCAGGACCAATTATGATGAAATTGCCGCAATCCTGCAGCTGGACATCGAAGAGAGCAAATTGAGCAAGATATTCACGGCAGGCATCAATTCCAACGAGGAAATCTACCTTGTCAATGCCGACGGCATCATTCTTTCCCATGCCAATACCAGCCTGATAGGCAAGAGCGGGCTGGCTGAGGATGAATTGGCAGAGCTGGCCGGCCTGGGCAGAGCCCGGATGAGCGGCAGCCTGATTAAGTCCGATTACCTTATGGCTTTTGCCAGACTGGATGCTGTGGACTGGTACCTGGTCATGCGGATGCCCGCGTCTGTTATTTACGGCACCAACGCCTTTTCGTTCAATTTTTCCCAGGCGCTGTTGCTGCTGGTCTTGCTGACCGTCTTTGCGGTTGCGCTGATCCTGGTCTACTCCTTTGTCATTGAGAAGACGGTGCGGCGCATCAACCGGGCTATCAGGGATCTCAATACCAATGGCATAGACAAGGTCGGGACGCTTATTGAGGAAGATGTGAGGCACAAGGATCCGCTGATGGTACTGGAGAACAATGCCAACCATTTGGTGGTGACCATCAAGACCTTGCTGGAACAATCCTACCAGGCGGAGCTCAAGGCCAGGGACTACCATCTGAAAGCCCTTCAGGCACAGATCAATCCCCACTTCCTTTACAATACGCTGGATGCCATCAAATGGATGGTCCTGGAAGGTGTGACCGAGGACAGCGTGTGGATGCTCAATGCTTTCTCCAAGTATTTCCGGCTGAGCCTGAGCAAGGGTAAGGATGTTGTGAAACTGAGCGAGGAAATGGAACTGGTCCGTGCCTACCTCGGCATCATGCAGAAAAGGTTCAGGGACAGGTTTGATACCAGATTTGATATAGAGCCGGGTCTGGAAGAATGCCGGATACCCAAGCTCTCCCTGCAGCCGCTGGTGGAAAACGCGCTCCAGCACGGCATTATGCACAGTGAGAGCGGCTGCGGAACCCTGGAGATCATCGCCAGGCGCATAGGCGATCATATGGAGATCATGGTCAGGGATGATGGTATCGGCATGACGCAGGATCAGGTCAAAAGCATTATCGATAACCTGGGCAGGAATACGGAGGGCTATGGTCTGTCTAATGTGGATGAAAGGCTCAAGCTCTTCGGCGGTGACAACTGCGGGCTGTGCATCAACTCTGAGCCCAATAAAGGAACCACCGTGACCCTGACTTTGCCCATCAAGTAATCAGCCTGCCCGGAACCGGGCAGTCCGATCCCCTGTAAAGCTGTTCAGTTTTCTTGTCGGTCAGCATATTCAGTATGAACATGGTCCCCCTCACAGCCTGTAGACAAGCCCGCATATGGGCTGTGTATTGGTCAATCTGCACAAATACCCTGCCGGTTATTAAGATGTGTTTAGCATGTATTAACAGGGATTCAGGGATATAAACCCTAAGACTGTTAAATATTGTTTGCAGATTATGCAAAGACAACAGATTTGGACAAGGAATATGAAGATCGGATTATTCAATCTGCCATAAGGCCGATGCTATACTGATTACAGACCCAGTCACACACTTCGTTTTCAACCATTGAACGGACATTGAATAAATTGCTGTCGTTTATCTGCCCGTCAAAGATGCACTTATCAACCAGATTCGGAATCTTACGAGGAGTGTCGTTATGAAAAATGCTGCTTTAAGGGTGAAACCGGGGATTACGACTCGCAAACCCAGGTTTTGGTCCTATCTTAAGGAACATTATCTGCTTTACCTGATGCTGGTCCCCGGCCTTTTCTTCCTGATTGTCTACAAGTTTTTTCCCTTGTATGGCCTCACCATCGCCTTCAAGGATTACAGCATTTTCGCAGGAACCAACCCGATTGATGCCATAGCGAAAAGCGAATGGGTGGGATTCGAGCACTTTGAGCGCCTGTTTTCCAGCTCCCAGTTTGTCAAGGTCCTTTTAAACACGCTGATCATCAATGGCTACAAGATCCTGTTCCTGTTCCCCATACCGATCATATGCGCCATCATGCTCAACGAGATCCGGCATGTGGCCTACAAGAAGCTTTGCCAGACGTCCATATACGTTCCCTATTTCTTCTCGTGGGTCATCGTATTCGGTATCTTCTATTCATTGCTTGGCACATACGGGATCGTCAACAACGCTCTGGCGGCCCTTGGACGTGAGCGAATCAGTTTCTTTTCCGACACGAGCGTCTTCAGGGGATTGCTGGTCTTCACGGAGGGATGGAAGGAAACCGGCTGGAATACCGTTATTTATCTTGCGGCCATCACGGCCATTGATCCCACCCTCTATGAGGCGGCTCGCGTGGACGGTGCGGGAAAGCTTCGCCAGATATGGCACATCACCTTGCCGGGACTCGCTCCAACCATCGTGCTGATGCTGATATTGAAGGTTGGCTATATCCTGGAAACCGGCTTTGAGCAGATCCTCGTCTTCTACAACGCAACGGTTTATGACGTTGCCGACGTCATCCAGACCTATGTCTACCGCATGGGATTGGGGCAGGCGGACTTCTCACTGGGTACGGCCCTTGGCTTGTTTAACTCGGTTGTGGCCTTCATCCTGATCGTCGGTGCCAATACCGTCTGCAAAAAACTGCTCCACAGAAGCATCTGGTAAATCTGCGCGAGTTACGAAATATGGGGTGAAAAAATGCGATCAAGAAAAAAAGAAATAACCAATAAAATCGCTTTATCCAAAAGTGAAAAGGTCATACTGGTCATCTCCTATGCGTTCATGGGGTTGCTGGCCTTGTGCGCCATCCTCCCGATACTCCACGTGGTGTCCAAGTCCTTCAGCAGCGCCGCGGCTGTTACTGCGGGACAGGTCCTGTTCTGGCCTGTTAAACCCCAGTTTGAGACCATGAAATATGTCCTTGAAGAAACCACGTTCTTAAATTCCCTGAAGAACTCCTTGATCGTTACCGGCGTGGGTACGGTTATCAGCATGCTGGTGACCATCGGCACGGCTTACCCGTTGTCAAAGCCAAACTTCAAGGGCCGGAAGATCTTCATCATGGCCTATATCGTCAGCATGGTGTTCTTCGGCGGCATTGTTCCCGCGTACATGGTTGTCAGAACCCTGGGCATCATCGATACCTACTTTGCGCTCATTCTGCCGTTCTTTATCGTCCATTTCAACATGTTTGTCGTGAAGAACTACTTTGAAGGGCTTCCCGAGAGCGTGGAAGAATCGGCCAGGATAGACGGGGCCAGCGATATGCGGATACTGATATCCATTGTATGCCCCATGTCGAAGCCCGTGCTGGCCACCGTAGCCATGCTGTATGCCGTCAACTACTGGAACAACTACTTCCATGCATCCATGTACACCACCAGCACCAAGATGCAGACCCTGCAGGTCTTCATCTACAACACCATCAACAACACGCAGACCCTGGTAGAACGCCTGGTTATCGGCAATTACCAGAATGTATCCATCGACGGCATCATCGCGGCGGTCGTCGTGCTTTCACTGATACCCATTGTCGCGCTCTATCCCCTGGTTCAGCGTTACATGATCCATGGCATTACCATCGGATCCGTCAAGGGATGATCATTGATTCAGGCTTTATCGGGCAACCGGTAAAAATATAAAAAAGGAAGGGAGAAATCCATGAAAAGAATTTTAGCGTTGCTACTGGTAGTCATGATGGCTTTTGGTCTTGCTGCTTGCGGCGGCAATCAGTCTGCTTCAACACCTTCGCCATCCCAATCTTCACAGCAGCCGGGCGGCTCCGGCGGACAGAGCACTAACCCGCTGGACGGCGAAAAGCCTGTGCTGAAGTATCTGGGCTACAACATCAGCTGGGATCCCAATACCGACCCTATGGCCAAGATCTATGAGGAAGTTACCGGTTATAAGGTGGAATACTTTGTGCTTCCTGCTGAGAACGCAGACGAGAAACTGCTCATGGACGTTTCGTCCGGCGCTGATTACGATGTGCTTCAGGTCAGCCCGTCCCAGTTCCAGACCCTTTTGGCTCAGGGCGCTCTGATGCCGTTGACCGACCTGCTCCAGAATTATGGCAAGGACATCCTGGAAGGTGTCAGCGAAGCTTCCTGGAAAGCCATGACCGGATCCGACGGCCAGATCTACGGTATTCCTTACAAATATCCTCATCCCCAGGAAGTTGCCAACTTTATGGTTGTCCGCATGGATCTTCTGAGGGAAGCAGGTATTAACGAGATTCCCAAGAATTTGACCGTTGACCAGTTCTACGACATCCTCAAGAAGCTGAAGAATTACTATGGCGACAAGTACATCATCTTCACAGGTCCGTTCCGCCAGGCATCCGAGGCCGGTGCAGGCGTAAACTGGGACATTCCTCAGAACATCACCTCCGCATTCGGCATCTACAACGACTGGATGGTGGACGAGAACGGCAAGGTCATCTACATGACCGAGCATGAAAACTTCCCGAAGATGATCGAGTTCATGCAGAAGCTCATGAACGAAGGTCTCCTGGACCGTGACTGGGCCGTTAACAACACCACGACGGTTAACGAGAAATTCTCTGCCGGCAAGGCCATCATCGCCTGCTCCAACCGTACCGGTACCCTGGTGACCACCCCGGTTATGATGGATCCCAACGGTCTCGGCCTTGACTGGGATGATCTGGCTTACATCGGCGCTCTGTACGGCAACGACGGTACCTGCACATACATGAGGACAGAGGCCATCAACCAGGTTACCTGCATCCTGAAGAATGCCAAGAACGCTGCCCATGTTGTCAACTGGATCAACACCAAGCAGCAGAACCAGCTCTACCTCAACATCGGTGTTGAAGGCGTGCACTTCACCTATGACGAGAATGGCGAAATCAATCCCATCAACCCCATCTTCAATGAAGAGCGCGGTAACTCCTTCTGGTATCTGAACAGCACCGATGAGGCTGCATTCGCCAAGCAGTGGCCGGCACGCGTCCGCAAGAGCCAGGCCATGTGGGAGCCTTTCGATGCGGTAACCAACTATGCCAACAAGCATACTCCCGAAATCTTCGTACCCAACACCTTTGCGTTCATGCCTTCGCTGGAGAACTACGCCAAGTACAACCAGTCCCTGTTCAAGAGCACCAGCGACTTCGTCCTCCAGCTGATGGCCGGAACCAAGAAGCTGAGCGACATGCCCACCTTCATGAAGGATTGGCAGAACAACGGCGGCGACAAGGTCAGAGCCGAAATGCAGGCATGGTATGACGAGTTCTATGGCAAATAAGCCATAGACCAGGGATAACAGATTGCGGCAGTCCCCAAAAGGGACTGCTGCGATTGTTCATACGCAGTATCAATGCTCTCGGGCCGTCCGAAATCTATGATTTCTGTTGCGGCGAGGTTATATGAAGGCAGGAGAATCAAGATGAGTACAGTACAATTTTCAAAAGAACTTCCCGTATACCGTGATGTGGATGTCCTGGTGGTGGGCGCCGGGCCTGCAGGCATCGGCGCGGCGGTCTGCGCGGCGCGGAACGGGGCCAGAACCTTTGTGTTCGACAGTATGGGCTGCGTGGGCGGCATGGCCACCAATGGCCTGGTAGGCCCCTTTATGACCGTGTATGACGCAAAAAGTGAGAAGCAGATCATCAAAGGCATATTCGAAGAGATGGTCCAGCGGATGATCCGGATCGGCGGGGCCATTCATCCCGATGAAGTCAGGTCGAAAACATCCCGGGCCGGATTCTATCTCATCGGCCACGATCACGTAGGTCCCTTTGACCATGAGGCTTTTAAGCTCGTGGCGACCGAAATGATCCAGGAGGCGGGAGCGGAGCTTCTGCTGCACACCCAGTTTGTGGATGTGCTCAGGGAAGACGACAGAATAACCGGCGTCATCATTGCCAACAAGGATGGCATGTCGGTCATCCGGGCGAAGATCATCATCGACTGCACAGGGGATGCGGATGTTGCAGCCCGGGCCGGCGTCAATTTTGAACTCGGACGCGTGGAGGACGGCAACATGCAGCCGGCCACCCTGTTCTTCCGGGTGTGCAACGTGGACACGGAAAGGCTTGCAGCCCACATCAAGGAGCATGAGCATGAGATCCGGCCTTTCTATGGTCCCTTCAGCTGGCTTATCAGGGAGAAGCAGGCCGAATGGGGGGATGTGCCCCGTGCCGAGGTCTGCCTGTTTGAAAGCCCGGAGCCCGGCGAGTACCGCCTGAACGTGACCCGTATTCTGGATGTGGACGGGACCAGGGCCGAGGACTTGACGCGGGCTGAGCTGGAAGGCTTAAGACAGGTCCACAAGGTCTTCAGCTTCCTTAAAAAATATGCCGTAGGATTCGAAAACGCCAAGTTCATGGGAACGGCAGCCACCATAGGCATCCGCGAGACCCGGCATATTGAGGGCCTGTACAGGCTGACCGCGGACGATGTGATCAATTGCCGCGTTCCCGAGAATACCATCGCCGTGATGGCTACCAATATGGATACCCATAACAAGAGCGACCCGGGGGGCACCTATTACACCCTTGAAAAAGGCCCCTATTTTGGCGTGCCCTATCCCTGCCTTGTGCCCAAAGGCATAAGCAATCTGCTGGTGGCCGGACGGGCCATTTCGGCTGACGCCATGGCAGGTTCCGCCATCCGCATGATTCCCTGCTGCCTGGTCTTCGGACAGGCGGCAGGAACAGCAGCAGCCCTTGCGGTCAGGGATGACAAAACCCCTGCAGAGGTTGATGTGACCCTGTTGCGTGAAAAGCTTAAGGAGCAGGGAGCTTACCTAGGAGAATAGATGCCGTGGGACGGCTTCTGTTCCCTTGCATTGAAACCCTGATTCCATGCCCATATATCAACCATATGCATGTCGCTGCGGGGGGCGGAGCGGTGAAGTGACTGGCTGATAACAGCGCATTATCCCCGCTTCGCCCGCAGGGACATGCTCACAGCAATGACAGCCCATCTTTTTGTGGTCGGGGGGAAGCCTGTTATGGTTGCAGATCATCCTTTGTCGTTGCGGAAGGTTTCTCCCCCCCTTTTTGTCAATGGAGGAGCAAGAATATGCTTCAATCCCGTAATTTTCCGTGCCGTGCCGGTGGCTGGCTGAAAGCGCGGAAAAGTCCGGGAAGCTATTTGAAGGAGACAATCAATATGAGTGCAGAGATGATTTCCTACCAAAAAACACTACCCGTTAGGGACGAATTCGATGTGGTGGTCGTGGGCTCGGGTCCTTCCGGCATATGCGCGGCTGTTTCGGCAGCCCGCATGGGTGTCAGGACCGCCCTGGTTGAGCGCTATGGCGTGCTGGGAGGCAACCTGACCGTCGGCGCCGTTGCTCCCATCCTTGGCAGCGTTTCCAGGGGAACCTTGAGGGATGAACTGGTGGAGCGGCTGGGCGTTCCGGACTGCGATGAGATCGGAGCCACCCAGCAGTGCCACGATTTTGAAAAGGCCAAGCGCGTGCTGGTGGAATTTGCCCATGAGGCGGGTGTCAAGATTTTTCTCCAGACACCGGTGGTTGACGTGATCATGGACGGCAGCCGGGTGGACGGCGTTGTCATATCGGAAAAAACCGGCCTGAAGGTGCTCAGGGCGAAAGTTTTCGTGGATGCCACGGGCGACGGGGATGTGGCCTACCATGCCGGTGCCGAGTATCAGATGGGCCGTGACAGCGATTCCCTGGTACAGCCGGTAACGCTGATGTTCACCCTCAATGGCGTGGAAGAGGACGCCCTTACCTGCATCGGTGAAGTGGACTATGTCCAGTACAAGGGTGAAAGATTCCTCGACTATACCACCAGGCTCTGCAAGGAAGGGCACCTGCCGCCCCATTCGGCATCTGTCCGCTCTTTCCGTACCCTGGTGCCGGGCGAACGCCTTATCAACACCACCCAGGCCAACGGTATCTTCGCCGTCAACAGCGACGATTTGGAAAAGGCCGAGGTGGATCTGCGCGCGCAGATTGATAAAGTGACCGAGTTCCTGCGCAAGTTCGTGGACGGCTACCAGAACTGTTATGTGAAGAGCACGGCCGAAACCCTTGGTGTCAGGGAAACACGCCGCTTCATCGGAGAATACATCCTGGAGGATAACGATTTGCGCACAGGACGCCGGTTTGAGGATGTAGTGGTCCATAAGGCCAGCTTTATTGTCGATATCCATAACCCAACGGGCAGCGCCCAGGCAGAAGGCGTTCCCGAGGAAGTAACGCCCTACGACATTCCGCTTCGGTGCCTCATCCCAAAGAAGACCGATGGTCTGGTTCTTTCCGGAAGATGTATTTCAGGCACCCACAGGGCCCATGCCTCCTACCGGGTCATGTCCATCTGCATGGCCATCGGCGAAGCCTCGGGCGTGACGGCGGCCCTTGCAGCGAAAAAGGGGATTAATCCCCGCGAAGTGGATTACAGGGAAGTACAGAAGGTCCTGCTGGAGCGGGGCGTGGATCTGTTCAGCTAAACTATGCGTATCGGGCATACTGAGAAAGAAAAAGGAGGGAATCGCATGGGAATCATGGAAAAGATGCGCCTCGACGGCAAGAAGATTTTTGTCACCGGCGGCGCAAGAGGCATAGGGAAGAGCATTGCACTCGGCGTGGCGGAAGCCGGAGCCGATGTGGCCATTGTTGATCTGGACATAGAAGAGGCGAAGAAAACGGCTCAGCAGCTTGCTGCCGAGACCGGGCGCAAATTCATCGCAGTTCAGGCGGATGTCACCCAGCCGGATCAGGTGGAACAGATGATAGCCACCATCCTGGAGCAGTTTGACAGGATAGATGCGGCCTTCTGCAACGCGGGCATTTGCATCAACGCGCCCGCTGAGGAAATGACCTTTGAGCAGTGGAAGAAGGTTATCGATATCAACCTGACCGGCGTTTTCCTGACAGCCCAGGCTGCCGGAAAGGTGATGATCCGGCAAGGAGGAGGCTCCATCATCACGACGGCCTCCATGTCGGGCCATATTGTCAATTATCCGCAGCCCCAGTGTGCATACAATGCTTCAAAGGCAGGCGTGATCCTGCTGACCAAGTCCCTTGCGGTGGAATGGGCGCTGAAAGGGGTGCGGGTCAACTCCATCAGTCCGGGTTATATCGGTACTGAGCTGATCTCAAACTCTCCCTTCCTTGTACCCCTGATCAAGCAATGGGAAGAGATGACCCCCGTTCGCCGCCTGGGAAGGCCCGACGAGCTCCAGGCGATCGCCGTATACCTTGCCGGTGATGCCAGCAAGTTTACCACAGGATCTGATTTTGTCATAGACGGCGCCTTTACCTGCGTCTGAGCCATAAAAACTTCCGGTTTCAGGTACGGTCCTTGAGGCAGAAACAGGATAAGATTTTAAGGAGAGGAACCTTATGCATATTTTCGAACCTGAAAGAAGAATCCCGGTTGCCGGAAGCTACGATGTCATCGTATGCGGCGGGGGGCCGTCCGGCATCATCGCTGCTGTGGCGGCGGCAAGAAACGGTGCAAAAACCCTGTTGATAGAACGGTACGGATTTGTGGGCGGCATGGCGACCAATGCGCTGGTTACGCCCATCAGCGAATTCAGGAAGAACGGGAAGCAAATCATCGGCGGAATGCCCTATGAACTGATGGTTCGCGCAAACCGGCTGGGAGGGGCAAACATTGCCTTCGAGAGCGGCAATTATCCCATCGATGATGAGGTTTTCAAGCTGGCAGCCCAGCAGATGCTTCTTGAAAGCGGCGTCACACTGCTTTACCATTCCTGGTTTTCGGATTGCATCACAACGGACGGGCATGTCAGTCATGTCATCGTCCAGAACAAGATCGGACGCGTCGCCTATGAGGGCAAGGTGATCGTGGACTGTACGGGAGATGCGGATGTGGTGCGGGCCGCAGGCTACAAGACCGTTAAGGAAAATACCCTGCAGCCGGCAACCCTGTGGTTCCAGCTCAGCGGTGTGGATACCAAATCCCTCGAAGAACAAGGCCTGTTCGGGGATGCGGTGAACGATCAGCTACCCATTAGCGATGTTATCCGGAACCGCCTGGGCGAGCTGCATAAAAAGGGTGAAATGCCGCTGTTTGGCGGACCATGGATCAGCAGAGGGTTCAATGAAGGCTCGGTGAGCATCAATCTTCTGCGGGAAGCCACGGATGCCAGTAACCCCGAGC